>ENA-ORLM01000365-ORLM01000365.1-human-gut-metagenome-genome-assembly--contig:-NODE-365-length-46995-cov-10.845219_pt1 | contig 46995 bp, 38 predicted proteins | sample MGYA00243063_ERZ508815 | MGnify/ENA primary metagenome ERZ508815 (study PRJEB26277, sample SAMN04329768) | human gut metagenome | biome: human-associated habitat | host: Homo sapiens | place: USA...
ACACAGTAGTTAAGCTCTTCTTCGCCGAAAATACTTGGATGGTAACGTCCCGGTAAGATAGGGTGCTGCCGACACCTTACTAAACAGAGAAGATACTATTCTTCTCTGTTTAGTCGTATTCCTCCTTAGCTCAGTCGGTAGAGCATTCGGCTGTTAACCGAAGGGTCGTTGGTTCGAGTCCAACAGGGGGAGCCAGAGAGCTGTAGCATTTGCTATGGCTCTTTTTTTGTATATATGATTTAGTATTGCAGTTTGTAAATGTAATGTATGGAAACAGTGCTTTTGTATGCTTACGTTAATGTAAGTGTGCGGAAGCACTGTTTGACTAAAGAAAATCACAGCACCCGTTAGAGTGCTGTGATGAGGGAGCTGTTCGATAAATGGGAATTTGACATTATGTAAAAATACGATTTCCATAACTATATAACATGAATTATTTCAGATATAAACCAAATTGCTAAAAGAACTGATAAAATCGAAAATGCAATCAATATTTGCTTTCTTTTCTTAGTTATGCTGGGGTCTTTATTGTTTTTACTATAATCTTTATAGATTCCAAAATTACTATATACTTGCAAAATACACAATAAAAAAAGAATTCCGCTTTGTATAACGTAACGATATTTTTCCATATTCATTACTCCTATATATTCCGATTTGTCGGGCAGTTTATTCCGACCAATTTCCAAAACCATTATACCACAGCTAATCAATGGTTTGTCCTTTGTTTATATTATTTCTTAGCCAGATCTTTTATAACTTCTCCTGCCACGATAAGTCCCACAACCGACGGCACAAATGCTGTTGAGCCCGGAATATCACGGCGCACTGTGCATTTTCTCGCCGTGCCAGGAGGACAAATGCAGTCCTGACGGCATGAAATAGCCATATCTTCTATCGGTCTGATAGGCTGTTCCTCTGAGTAAACAACTTTAAGCGACTTTATGCCTGCCTTTTTAAGCTCTCGTCGCATGACTTTCGCAAGAGGGCAGACCTTTGTCTGATAAATGTCCGCCACACGGAATGCTGTAGGGTCAAGCTTGTTGCCTGCACCCATTGAGGATATAACAGGTACTCCTGCGACGTCTGCTCGCTTTATTATCTCCAGCTTGCCTGTAACAGTGTCAATGGCGTCGATAATGTAATCATACTGAGTAAAATCAAACTGATCCGCTGTGTCAGGCATATAAAAACACTTGTATGTGTTTACCTTTATGTCAGGGCAGATGTCGTGAACACGCTCCTCCGCCACGTCTACCTTGTATTTTCCTACTGTTTTTCTTGTGGCAATTATCTGACGATTGATGTTGGTCAGACACACTTTGTCATCATCTATAAGGTCAAGCTCGCCTACACCGCTTCGTGCAAGGGCTTCAACTGCATATCCGCCTACACCGCCTATGCCGAAAATCGCAACCCTGCTGTTTCTGAGCTTTTCCATTGCTTCTTTGCCGAATAAAAGCTCGGTTCTTGAAAACTGATTTAGCATATAAACACTCCTGAATACTGTTTTATTCTTTTATGATAACATATCCAAGCCCTTTTTTCAAGTGCATTTTTGCCTGCTTTTATTAATTTTCTGATAAATCCTATATGTATTATATAATATCTTTGTTACGGTTTTCGACCGCATTTTCGTTGCGTTTTTATCAAAAATGTGCTATAATATTATATGTGATAATACGCAAAAAGTAATAAAAAGGATTGGTAAAAACATGGACATTAACAAGACCCTTGCGGAAGAATTTAAGCTCAGACAGGAGCAGATAGACAACACTGTTGCACTCCTTGATGACGATAAAACTATACCGTTTATTGCACGATACAGAAAAGAGCTTACAGGCTCGTTGGACGATCAGGTGCTTAGAGAGATCGCTGACAGGCTCACTTACCTGAGAAATCTCGAAAAACGTAAAGGCGAGATAATCTCTTCTATCACTGAGCAGGAGAAAATGACAGACGAGATAATGTCTGCTATCGAAAATGCAAAGACCCTTGTGGAGGTGGAGGATATCTACAGACCTTTCAAGCCGAAGCGTAAAACAAGGGCTTCGGTGGCAAGAGAAAAGGGGCTTGAACCACTGGCTGAACTTATCCTGACCCAAGATAAGAAATGCGACCCGCAGGTCGAGGGGTCAAAATTTATCAACGAGGAAAAGGGCGTAAAGTCGGCTGATGAGGCGTTGCAGGGTGCAATGGACATAATCGCAGAGGATATCTCTGACGACGCTGACCTGAGAAAATACATAAGAACGCTGTTTTCGCAGATAGGCGTGATAAGCTCAAAAGCGTCTGATGAGAATGCCGAGTCAGTGTATGAGAACTATTATGACTACGCTGAGGCTGTGGGAAAGATAGCAGGTCACAGAGTTTTGGCTTTGGATAGAGGCGAAAAAGAGGGCGTTCTGAAAGTATCAGTGAATGTCCCCGAGGGCGCAGGGGAGAGAGCCTGCGTGTCAAGATATGTGAAAAACAAGTCAGAGTGCGGACAGCTTGTTACGGCTGCTTGTGAGGACGGCTATAAAAGACTTATTTATCCGTCCATAGAGCGTGAGATAAGGGCGGAGCTTTCGGCAAACGCTCAGGAGGGGGCAATAAAGGTGTTCTCCTCAAATCTCAGACAGCTTCTTATGCAGCCGCCTGTTAAAGACACTGTTACCCTTGGTCTTGACCCAGGATATGCTCACGGTTGTAAGACCGCTGTAGTGGACGCTACGGGCAAGGTGCTTGACACTGCAATAATCTACATTACTCCGCCAAAGAAGGATACAGAGCGTGCTAAGCGTATTCTGACGGGCTTTATAAAGAAATATGGTGTTACGACTATCTCCATAGGCAATGGCACTGCTTCAAGAGAAACGGAGCAGTTCACAGCGGAGCTTATCAAAGAAATTCCGCAGAAAGTTTCTTACATGGTGGTGTCTGAGGCTGGCGCTTCCGTTTACTCCGCTTCCAAGCTTGCGGCTGAGGAGTTTCCTGAGTATGATGTTTCACTGCGTTCAGCAGTATCAATAGCACGCCGTTTGCAGGACCCTCTTGCAGAGCTTGTAAAGATAGACCCAAAGGCAATAGGTGTTGGACAGTATCAGCATGATATGCCAAAGGCGAGAATGGACGAGGCTTTAAAGGGCGTTGTTGAGGACTGCGTAAACTCAGTAGGCGTTGACCTTAATACGGCTTCATACTCATTGTTGTCATACATATCAGGCATAAATATGACAGTTGCAAAGAATATTGTTTCCTACCGTGAGGAAAACGGTGCTTTCACCGAAAGAAAGCAGCTTATGAAAGTTCCGAAGCTTGGCGCAAAGGCTTTTGAGCAGTGCGCAGGCTTTTTGAGAGTGCGTGGCGGAAAAAATCCGCTGGATAACACGGCTGTTCACCCTGAGTCATACAAGGCCGCGCAGGCGCTTATTGACAGGTGCGGGCTGAGCCTTGCGGACATGGGCGACGTAAAGCAGATAGCTGAGAAAGTCAATGCAATGGGCATGAAGAAGCTTGCCGCAGATATCGGCATTGGTGCTCCGACGTTAAAGGACATAGTAGGGGAGCTTGAAAAGCCGGGTCGTGACCCTCGTGACGAGCTTCCTCCACCGCTTATGAGAAGCGGCGACATCATGGAGCTTAAAGACCTGAAACCGGGCATGGAGCTTATGGGCACTGTAAGAAACGTTATAGACTTCGGAGCGTTCGTTGATATCGGTGTTCATGAGGACGGACTTGTACACATTTCTCAGATGTGCGACAGATATATAAAGCACCCTCTTGAGGTCGTAAAGGTCGGTGAGGTAGTTAAGGTTTGGGTACTTAACGTTGACCTGAAGAAAAAGCGTATTTCGCTTACTATGAAAAAGCCTAAGGTGTAGGGATCCAAAACGAAATAAGTTGGAAAAGTCCTAAATAAGTGGGACGTTGGTCTTACACTTTTGCGGCAGACTGAAGGGCTGTTAGAACAGCCCTTTTTTGTTTGCCACCGGGTGTGGTCTTGACGCAGGGAGCTGTGAAACGCCTTATGGCTTGACCTTACGGTATAATTATGGTAATATAAAATCGTACATAGACTATGTTATAAAAGGACGTGAAAAAATGCGGATCGCAGTTTGTGATGATAATGCTGTTTTTCTTCAGTTTTTTAAATCTATGCTGGCAAATGAACTTGAATCAAGGTCGGTCAAGGCTGAAATAGAAACGTTTACCAAAGCTGAGAGCTTTTTTTACTGCCATGGTAAAAAGCCTTTTGCGGCTATATTTCTTGACCTTGATATGCCTGAAATGACCGGTTTTGAAGTCGCGCGGCAGCTAGGTCAGAATGGTAATTGCTTTGTGATCTTTGTGACAAGTCATCAGGAACTGGTTTATGACAGCTTTAATTTCAGACCGCTGAATTTTATCTGCAAAGATCCTGACGCTGATGTTGTGAAGGATAGGCTCCATATGGTAGCAGGACAGTTGACGGACGCACTGAAGCAGGAAAAGACAGTGGTTTTGGAGAATAGGGAGCAGGGAAGGATCTCTGTAAAGCTTCGGGATGTAACTTATATAGAGAGCAATAGCCACAGCATCATATATCATTTTGCAAATAATAAGGATACCATTGCAGTCAGAGATAGCATTGGCGAGATAGAAGAAGCTTATCGTAAATTTGATTTTATACGGGTACATAAAAAATATATCGTCAATCTGAAATATGTTTTTAACATAAGCCGTTCAAATGAAACAGTGATCTTCAAAAGCGGTTCAGTACTGCCCATGAGTCGGGGATATAAGAATGAAGTTGACGACGCTTTGACTGAATATCTGAGGAGAAAGTGATGACTATTACATTGTGGACGATATTTGAGATCTTGATAAACTTTTATCAGGGCGGTCTGGAAACATGGTTTATATATAAATTTCTTACGCCAAGATCTCATGAAAGGGCTAAGATATGGGCTGTTATATTTGCCGTTTGTGAAGGCTGTCTGGTCACTGCTTTTAATTATTTCACTGTATTTGAGGGCTTTGGAAGTGCTTTGTACTGGGCAAGTCTGCTTGTCTTTGTGTTTTGCTTTTTTAGTGACAATGCTGTAAAGAAATTTCTTTCCATATCCCTCTCGCAGGTTGCGATCTTGTTGATAACGTCATTGGAACTAAATGCTGTATCGTCATTTTTTAAAATATCCCTCAGGGAGCTTGTGGTCGAACAAAGCTTGCTTAGATTTGTAACGCTTATAATGATCCAGATATCTATATTCATTGTATTTAGATTAATACTGATGGCCTTTAAACATACAGATGATTATACGGCTTCAGATTGGGTGACGATAATTGCAGTGCTTATTATTTCGTTTTCTCTCGTTATGGTAATACATGAACTGTCACTTTCGGCAGACGATGGCCATAGGCTGTATATAAATCTGTCATATATGCTTGTCTTTGTTCTTAATATACTTATATTCTGGATAATAAATTCTTTGATAAAAAAGAATCGGAAGCTCAAGGAAATGGAGATAGTCAAACTAAGAGAGCAGTATCTTGAGCAGTTTATCGGAAACGCCGAGTCGCAATATGACGCCATGAGAAAACTAAGGCATGATATAAAAGACAAATATGAAACGGTCAATGAACTGTTGAAAGTCCAAAAAATAGATGAAACGAGAAAATTTATCTCAGAAAGCTTTGACCTTATCGGGAAATCGGAGTCCTATGTTAAAACGAAAAATAATATTGTAAATGCTATCGTTAACGCAAAGCTTACGATGGCTTCTTCCTTGGGGATAAAAATATCATGCATAACGGTTTCAGATTTTGAGGGAATAAAGGGAACTGACCTTTGCGACCTGTTGAGCAACACGTTGGAGAATGCTATAACGGCATGCAAGGAAATAGCCGACGACGCAAATAAATTTCTGTATCTGAAGATCGACCGAGAAACGGATACATATACGTTTTTGATAAAAAATTCAATAGATCATTCTGTTATGGATAGTAATCCAAGGCTTACGACCACAAAGGCTGATAAAAAACAGCATGGTCTGGGGACCTCAATAATCAGAGAGATAGCAAGAAAATATAATGGCAGATGCGATTTCTATGAGTCGGAGGGAATGTTTTGCTGTCAGGTAACATTGATGGCAGATACAACGGTCCTGAACTAATTGTTCTGAACCGTTGCTGCATTTCGTGACAAAAACCTGCAACTCATTCCAAAAAGCTTGACATATTGCTGTTATTCTAGTAAAATTCAAATTAGGGTAAGACAAAAGCGAGGCGGTAGTTTATGGATCTTGTTGTATCGGGTATACTTAATTTTTTGACCGAGCAGGAAGCTATCGGCAAAGCAGATGAGGTACAGGATTTTTATCGGTATGGTATAGAGATAACTATCTCATCAATGTTAAACATTGTGCTTGTATTGCTTATGGGAGCATTGACAGGGCATTTGCTGGAAAGCGTAATATATTTGGCAGTGTTTATTGCTGTCAGGGTTATTACCGGAGGGTATCATGCAGATACATATTTCAGATGCAATCTGTTGATGTGTTCGACATTTATTGCTACAGCTTTTCTTAATGACAAGGTATGCGGATATATAAATATATGGGTGATCGCTGCCTTGGTTGTGTTTGAAGAGATAATAGCTTTTGTATTCTGCCCTGTGGAGAACAAAAATAAGCCTATAGAAAAAGATAAAAAGCCAAAGTTCAAAGCGATGGGAATGATAGTTTTTCTGTTGCTTGATCTGTTTGGCGGGGCGATTATCAATAGATATCAGATGGTTGGATCTATGATCCTGTTAACAAATCTATTAATTGCAGTTTTAATAATATCAGCGAAGATCAAAGGAAAGAGGTGTGATAAGAATGAGATCATTTAAGAAATTGCTTGCCAGCCTTATTGCCAGAGCGACTAAGAGAATGGGTATAGCTGCTTGCGGATGTGCATCAATGTATGGTGGCTATCAAACTAAAGAGCCAAAAAACATTTACAAGAATTAAGCGTAAAGCTACAAGAATTACGATAAGCATTACAAAGACTTTATCATTTCCCCTTTAAATCTTGTGATACTTGTAAATGAGGTAACATTAGCAGGAAGATAACTTCCTGCTGGTGTTACCGTTTTTTTTATTTGTAGTGAGTTTAAGCTTTTGACAGTGAGTAAATTTGCTTTTAGGCACAAAAAAATTCCGCCCTACAAAAGGATGCGCTGTACTATTCGGTTTTCAAAGAACGGGCGGAGGCTATAGAGAAAGCCCCCTCACTTTCCATGCTGAAAAGTTGAGGGGGCTACAACCAAGTTTTTTTAATTTTCTAAAAGATTTTTGCCTAAGGCATAAAGAAAAAGCGCCGGAGATTGCCGTCCCCATTCGGCTGGGGATACACGGTCAGAATGTGGGTGTCGCTTGCCGCCTTTCGGAAAGGGACTTGCTGGCAAGCTCGCTTTCAGGAAAATAGGCGGTGGCGGAATGATCCGTCACCGCCTATTGTGTTTAGGCTATTTTGATTTCGGAAGCGTCGGCTTATTTAACCTTGGATTCCTTTCTCTTTTTGCCGCTTACGCCCAGCAGAGTCAGAACGCCGCACAGAGCAGCCAGCCAACCGATGTGGTTGCTGCTGTCACCGGTCTGAGGACACTTGGTGGAGTCGTCATTTCCTGGCTTATTGGTGTTATTACCACTGCTGCCTGTATTGCTTGTGTTGCCGCCGTCGGGAAGCTTGTCGATGACCGTATTCTCGCTGCGCTTGGCGCCGCAAACGGTGCATTCCTCGTGCTTGATGCCGGTGGCCTCCTTGGTAGCGGCCTTGTCGATCATCCACTGGAAGCTGTGTGCTGCCGTGTCGGCCTTGTCGCCGCACTCGCACTCATGCCAGTGGTTGGTGCCGTCATACTTCCACTCTGTACCGTAGCTGTGGGTATGATTGCTGCCTGTTGCGGGGATCGGTGCGGTTTCAAGAACCTTCTTGCAGACGGTGCATTCCTTATGCTTAGTGCCGTCGGCGGTTTCGGTAGCTGCCGTGTCAACGATCCATTCGCTGGCATTGTGAGCCGCAATATTAGCCTTATCGCCACACTCGCACTCATTCCAGTGATCGGTGTCGTCATACTTCCACTCGGTGCCGTAGCTGTGGGTATGGCTTGGAGGCACATCCTTATAGGTGGCCTCAATCTTCACAGCATTACCGGGCATGGTGAAGGTGGTTGTTGCCTTGGTGGCGTCTGTCAGGGTGACATTGCCCTCCAGCACGACCCACTTGTCAAAGACCTTGCCGGTCTCCGGTGCGTCCGCCGTAACGGTCACAACGGTGTTCTGCGCGATCTTGTCCGTGATGAGTGTCCCTGCGGCAACGGAGGCCGTGCCCTTGATGACCGTGACCGTGAACTCGGTCGCGTCGGAGCTTCTGACGAACCTTGTCTCGCCGCAGTCGGCACGCTGGCAGGTGTAGAGAATTCCTTCGCTCTTGCCCTGTTTTGCAGGTTTGCCGCCGTCCCAGTCGTGGCTGAGCTTATTAACGACATGACCGTAGCGGATAATCTGTCCGCAGCCGGCTGTGCACTGCTGGTCACCGCTATAGCCTGAGGTGGTGCATCCTGGCTTAACCTCATTGATCAGCTTGTAGTTATCGGCAATTTCGTGGAGGGACGGGGTTGAGACGCCCTTCTTCGCGATCCTGTCGCACGCTGAGCAGTACTGGCTGCCGGAATAGCCCCTCTCTGTACAGGTCGCCGTTCTTACATCCCGCAGTTCAAGGGGACCGCTATGCCTGAAGTCGCCGGTCTCGCCCTTTACGGTGCCGCCGCAAGCCGTGCAGCGGTAGTCGCCCTCATAGGCGCGGTGCCGACAGTCGCCCGATTTGGCGTTATAGCGTTTTCCACCATGGCTCGCGTCTGTGGTTGCCGAGTTGGCCGTGCCGTAGTAGTACAGCGGCTGCAGTGGACCGGTATGACCGGCGTTTGCAGGTGGGTAGATATCCGAACCGGCACTGATGACATGGCCGCAGTCTGCGCAGGCGGTGTCGCCGGTGTAGCCCTTACGGTCGCAGATCTGCTCCTTCGCATTGAGCACCGTGGTGCCGCCGCTGTGGTCACAGCCTGCATAGACAGGCTCAAAGAAGAAACTGCCGCCGCCGGGGGCACCCATGGCGCTGAACTCTGGGATCGTGCAGCCCCACTCAAGGGCGGAGCCGTTGGTCACCAGTTTGAACTGGGACTTCGCCTCATTGGTATTCCAATTTCTAGTAACAGGTATGATGTCATACTCATTGTATTCGCGGCGATACTCCACCTTCCAGCCGATGGCTTTCTGACCGGTTCTCTCCTCGGGATAAAGCCTGATCTTGTCGCCTGGCTTGACGATCATACGGGTTGCCCGGCCATTTTTCACCGTCACAAGGGCGGTGTCCTTTGTCCAATCGCCGTCAATTCCTTCCGTCTCTTTGTATTCGCAGACGCTGCATTCAGCTTCCATGCCGCCTTTATCGCCCTCGGTATCGGGGGCTTTGACCACATTCCAGCGGCCCCAGCTATGGGGAACCATGATGAACTCCTCGCAGCCGGGAACCTTGCACTTTTCGGGGTGGGCATAGTCGGATTCGATGATGAGCTCCTCCACCGTCTTGGTCGAGCCGCCGATGTTGAAGGTATACTCATAGATACTGCCGAAGCCGGTGCAGTCCCAGTTCCAGCCGTAATCATGGACATGGCTCTTCACAGGAACGATATAGTCGCAGACGGAACATCTGAGCACATCGACTCTGCCGCCGCCTACCGCGTCATAGCTTCTGTCAAGCACAAAGGTATGCGGGAAGATGCGCTCCTTGGAGCCGGTAGTCATATAATGCGCTTCGTATTCGCCTGCTTCGAACAGGCACGGGAGCTTGTGGCCGTCGCATTTCGGGTCGCCGCCCACGACACCGTTATGGGTATTCCCATGCTTATCGACCCAAGTGACCTTGTATTCCGGCGTTTTCTCGCTGTCTTCCGTGGGCACACGCACACCCGCCTGCTTGTGGCTGTAGGCATGGGTGGCAGTCAGCTTTGCCTCCGCCGTTTTCATGGTGTCCGAAGGGTCACCCTTTCTGCCGATGATGCAGTAGTAGGAGTAATCCTCCTGGCAAGCCTGGGTGGAAACCGGCATCTTCAGTGTGGAGGTCGTCACACCCGTGTAAAACCCATCCTCAGGCAGCTTGTAGGGCGCCGCCGTGGGATTCTCATTATTCTTCCGATACCACTGATAGGTCAACTCGTCGCCCTTCAGGCTTCTTGCCGAGACAGAGAAGGTGACCGGGTTATTTTCATAGAACAGCAGGCCGTTTTCCGGCTCTTCGTTATAATCGTCGTAGATAGAGGTCTTACACTTGACGCCCCTCGGCTGGCGGTTGATGACGATGGAACTGCCGCTGATGTAGCCGCAGACCTTGCACACGCCCTTGACGTCAAATTCATGGTTGGCGGCATTCAGCTTTTTATCGTCACAATAGCGGCAGGGGTGCCAGTGCTGCGTTCCGTCAGCCTCCCAGGTGGCGGAGGCTATGTGGGTATGTCCGGCGCCGGAATGCTCCGTCTTCAAATGATCCTCAAAATCAGAGTCGCTGAAGCACCAGTCGTCATGATCGCAGCCCATAGCGCTCACGGCATCTCGGCAGCAGTCCTTGCAGCGCTGATCGCAGCCGTCCTCGCAGGGATCGCTGTCGTGGAAGCACAGGCCGCAGTCCTCGCAGAAGTGATCCGCATAGTCAGTGTCCATTGCGCACATTCCCTCGGAGCAGTCGGAGTTGCCCTCGCAGCACTCCTTGCACATCTCGCAGGTTTCGCAGAACTCGTCCTCGTCCTCCTTATCCGTGACCCAGCCGTCGCAGCCCTGACAGATGTGCTCGTCCCACTCGGCGCTTTCCACGCAGGTCTCGCCGTCCGGGCAGCCGCCGCCCTCGGAGTTATCTCGGCAGCACTCCAGGCACAGGCCGCAGTCCTCGCAGGACTCCTGGTTCAGCAGGCATTCCTCACACTGCTCGCAGGCCGTGTGGCAATCGATGCAGTGGATGACGCCGGTATCATCGTCGTCCACGCACTCGTCCACCGAACCGAAGCAGCTGTTGCAAAGCGAGCAGTGCATCGGGTCGCTGTCATCGTTTGCGCAGTCATCGCAGAAGCCGCAGGAGTCGCAGATGGTTATGGAGCAGCATGGACCCTTATGGCATTCGCCGCACAGCTGGTCATCCTCGCCGATGTAGCATTTGCCGCAGGTCGAGCAGTGCGTGTCCTCCATGCAGTCGGCGCATTTGTAGCATTGATCGCACCAATTGGGTGTATTGAACAGACACTCACCACAATCGTTGCAGTGGAATTCAGCGAAGCAGTCGGAGTTGCAGTCAACAGTGCAGAACCCACAACCGTCGCACATATTCTCGCCCCAGTGATAGTGGTCGCAGTAGATACAATCTGTGCCGTCATCGTAGTCTTCCCAAAAGGCATGGGTATGGAGCTCCTGACTCGGCATCAGTGAGAGCAGCATCACAAGCGCCAACAGGACGCTGGCGACGCGCCTTCGTTTGTTCGTTTTTGTCATACTATTATTCCTCCCTCATAATTATTTTGAAGATTTTTATGCTTTTTGTGTTGCCTGATTTAAACACTGTCGATGACCGAAGCAAAGTAGTTTTCGGATACCGAACCGAAGAGAAAAGCGTCTATCAGACCCTCGCGCTTTTGCCTGCCGTACCTTTTCGGTCAAATCTTCATCTGTATCATCATCCACAAAGAGAATGACACGACAGCTTTCCGTGTTCCGTTTTACCTTGTCACGGATTGCCATTCGTTCTTTGAACATCCAGGGCGAATACGCCTTGACCTCCATTAAAAGCACATCCGGTCGATGCGTTTTGCACCACTCGGCGGTTGCGTCCGGCGACTCGGAAATCACAACTTGGCAATCGTCCAATTTTTGCATCAGCATTCGCTCCATGGTGTGCGCATGGATATCGCTTTGAATGTCCAGAACGATTTTTTTCATCATTCATCACCACCTTCTAAAAGCACAATCCTAATCTTACATTATCTATTATACTGATTTTTTTGCGTTTGTCACTGGCACTTGTGCCAGTAACAGAAGAAAAATCTCGATTTTTTCAAAAAATTTTTGCCTTTTGGGCGTGAAAAACCCCTTGACCGTACAGCCAAGGGGTTCAGTTTTGCTTATTCGTCTTTTAAGGTGATCACCATGAGCTTGTTTTCAATGGCGGTTGCAACCAGCGCTTCTCTGCTTTCAAAGCCGCTCTTTTCCACCATATCGTCCAGGTTCCAGCGAACGCCGTTTTTGGAGATGCCCAGCTTATCGGCAATTTCCTGATAGGTAAAGCCTTTTATATAAAGGCGTAGGATGTCTAACTGCCGGGGCGAGAAGACATCGGACATCGTACCCTCCATTTCAATGGCCGGAGCGGTATCTGGGAATACCTTTTCGCCTGCCAGAGTGCGCTTTACCACGCTTATCAGCTCCTCTGTTCCGTGGTCCTTATACCACAGGCTGTCGGCAGCACCCATTTTGGCTCTTTGCAAAACTTCGGGATCGACAAGCGAGGTAGCCACAACGATTTTGATTTGCGGAAAAGCCTTTTTGATGCGCTTTGCGGCGGCAAGACCGGAATGCTTATGCTGCGTCTGCACATCCATAAGGACGAGCTTTACGGTGGCGTCGCAGTGCTTTTCCGCTTCAAAGGCGTCACGGAAAACGCCGACAAGATGAAACTCGCCGTCTGCCGCAAGACGATCGACAAAGTGCTTTTGGATGTATAGATCATCTTCTACAAGTATGGTGTTTATCATAGGCTGATCTCCTTTGCGGGAATCGTAATCAGAAGAGCAAAGCGTGGATTGTGCGAAATGTGCATTTCACCGCCGGAGCTTTCAATACTGCGGCGAAGCGTTGACAGGCCGCTGCCCTCCTTTATCGGTTCTGTGGGTATTTTGCCGTTGTTGGTTATGGTAACATCATAGCGTTCGCCACGCTGGGCAATGCGGATATATACCTCATTCCCGTCTGCGTGCTTGATGCAGTTGGTCACGCACTCCTTGGCGGCAGCAACGGTCAGCTCCTCGGCTACGGTATCACGGGGCAGGTAGCCGTCGATTTTTACAGCCACGCCAAGCTGCTGTGCGGTTCTTTTTACCTCGTCCATTGTGCTGACAGAGGTGACGCGGTTGCTTGCCAGCATACCGATGGCATTTTGCAGCGCCTCAAGCTTTCGCTCGGTATCCTCTCCGCTGTCTATGATGTCACGGATGGTCAGGAGGCTTCGCCCGATGGTATCGTGAATATAGACCTTTAGGTCAAGGCTTTCTTTCTCTTTGACATCGTTCTCCATGCGAGCGTACATCTTCCTGAGCTTTCGATTGACTTCTGCCAGTTCTTCATTTATTTCCTCTTGCTTTTGGCAGCCGTTATACAGCTCGGTTACATTGTGCGCCGTTATCTGCTGCCAGCGGTCATCGCTGTCCACGGTGATATTTTGTGTGCGAAACTGCCAGACGGTCTTGTCGGGCAGGATGTAGCAATCATTCTTGACGGTCACGGATCTGTCCGGCGCGCTCAGGGCATTTTCCATATCGCTTTTGATTTGCAGCTCGTGGCCGCAAAGGGCAAATGAGAGCCTGCGCATACGGTTGTTGCACAGGATGATCCTGCCGTTCGGGTCGGCAAAGCAGATGCCCATAGGCAGCTTATCGGTTGCTTCCTTAATGGAGAACGGCGAGAGCTCGTTCTTTTTACGGCGGTATTCCCGCGGCAGAGCAATGGCAAAGTGAACTGCCGCAAGGAAAATGGCAGCGGCAAATATCAGCCACGGTGCGTCCAGCAGAAATGCGTCCCCGATATTATCGGGATCTGCCTGAGAAACGGAGAATAGCAGCGGGATCATCACCGCCATAACTGCCAGACTCAGCAGGCTGCGCACCGGCTTATTGCTGCGAAGAAGCTGATACATAAACAGCCCGATCTCAAGGACGATCTCCACAAGCATGATAAACGGCAGCATGGTCTGCCAAAATTCAGAAAGGGAAGAAAATGCACTCATTTCCTGTCACCTTCTTTCGCTTCAAATACAAGGTGCTGGTATTCCTCGTCATCCTCTTTTTCACAGCGGATACTGTCTCCGCTTACCAAAGCGGAAAGGTCGGCTTTGCAGCACACATTCAGTGACAAGCGCAAGCCGTTTGCCTTTATGAGGCTTACCTGTATGCCTGTTAAATTCAAAATGTCGGCTTCAATAACCGATTCATAAAAATCAAATACAGCAGTCGCCGTTTTGCCGGAGAGCATGGAAAGAGATTCGTCCACATAGAGCGAGCTGCGGACGCCCAACAGCTTCAGCGTTTGGAGGGACTCATTGAAGGCACGGTGGAGTTCCGTTTCCGCTATTTTAATATCTCGGTCGGTAAGGAGCGTCAGATGCTTGCGGCGTTTAATATAGCTGCACAGCACGGCAATCTCGGCAAGGAGCGTTTTGGCACTGTCGGGATCGGTGCTTGAGATTCGGCGGTATTCCTTAGTGAGCTCTGCAATGCGGTCGATCTGCGTCTGCGTAGCGGAACGCAGGAGATCATACAGGCGGTTTTGCTCCTCCACCTTGCGGCGCTTGGCTTCACGCTTGTATTCATAACGGAGTATTTCGTTCCTGTCGGCAAGCTCGTCTGCAAGAAGCTCAGAGTCCTCCTTGATGTCACGCAAAGCCGACACATCCTCTGTCCATACGGCATAGCCGCCATCAATGGGCATGGTGTGAACGGTCAAGCCGCCCATCGTGACCGGGCTTTGCTCGGCTTTTTTCATCGTTTCCTTTGAGATAGGCGCAGTGTTTACAGCTGCATACCGAACGGTAAAGCCCTTGTCGGTGATCTCTGCCGATGTGCCGACAGAGGAGGCAAACAAGTCCACATAACGGCTGTTTGAATGTATATATCCACAGGCGATGCAAAGCTCAAAGGTCAGAATATACATCACACTTTGGAATGCGGCAATATCGCCGAACAAGTGGAGCAGCCAATCCGCACCCGCATAGTAAAGCACGCTGTAAACGATTGTCAGCAGCATAGGAACAATGGGCAGAAAGTGGAGCCTTCCTTTTTGCACACGGCATTTGAAAAACATAATTACGAGTGCGGCAAAGGCACACAGCACCTGCCAGCCTACAATAATGAAGTAGCCTATCGAGTAGCCGTTGTTTTTGTCTGTCCACACGGCGGCGTCCTTCGGAAAGGTAAATACGAATTGGTGCAGGTCATTTGTGAGCACGAGCAGAAGCAATGTGCCGGAGATGATCCACAGAATCGACATTCCCTTGGGAAATTTGTATTCGTCCGGCTTTCCCAATGACATGGCAATCAGCAGCGCCAGCATAGGCACAAACAGCATGGGCAGATAGAACAGATACCACAGGTAACGGACGGCATCCGGCTGCCAGAATATAAAATACTTTGCCGAACGGACTACCATCCATATGATGAGCAGTACTGCGGTGACCGTCATAAACCTGCACACCTGCTTTTGCACGATCCGCTGACGGACGGAGAGCCCCCAGGCGGCGAACAGACCGATATAGATAAAGCTACGTAGATAGGAAAACAGCATCGGGTAGAAGCTGCCCCTGCCCACAATTCGTAAGCAATATGCCAGTATCACGGCAAGTACAGCGATGCCGCTTGTTATGATAGTATTCTTTTTCTGTTCGGTCATAAACAGACCCCATTTCGCCTTCATTCGTGTTTGTTTACCTTTGGGTAGCAAAAAAGCCCGATATATTCGGGCTTTTCGCAGGAGACATCTTTTTTGTCTCCACATTATGGCGTTCCCGAGGTGATTCGAACACCCGACCTACCGCTTAGGAGGCGGTCGCTCTATCCAGCTGAGCTACGGAAACACATTACAATCGTTATTATATCACAGTTTTGCAATTTTGTCAAATGTTTATTTGACAAAAAAAGTTGGCTCGCCATAGCAACAAGTATCGACGCACTTGCAGTCGGAATAACGTTCGCTTTCCTGAATATCTTTCTTGAGGGAGTTGGCATACTCAAATAGCATAAAAACAAGGGCGGAAGTTTTCAAACTATCCGCCCTCTGGTTATGTCTGTTAGTCCCGCCGACTATGATGTTTACGCTTTTCCGTGTACATCTCACGATCTGACGCTTTCATAAGATCGTCGATCTCTTTCAACGTTTTCGGCTTTCCCGCCTTGTAGCCACAGCTTATCGACACATCATATGGCGACTTGCTTCTGCGATTGTACTCTGCAATGCTGCGGGATACCTTTTCGTAAAAGCTGTCTGCACCGTCTGTTTCAGCGATAACAGCTACAAATTCATCACCACCGAAGCGTGAGCATATCCCACCCTCTGCAGTGCATTTTGTCATCAGCGACGCCACTGCCTTTATCGCCTTGTCACCCTCGTTGTGACCATAGAGGTCATTTATCTTTTTAAGGTTGTCCATGTCAATAGAGAATACCCATACGCCTACGCCCTGTTTCTCAGCCTTTGAAATAAGCTTTTTTACGTTCTTGTAAAAGCCCCTGCGGTTATATATCCCCGTCATGGGGTCAAGCATATGTATCCTTGCAAGCTCCGCATTTGCCCTTTCAAGCCGCTGGCGGTTTTTAAAGCTCTCCATTATCTGATTGGTGTTGTTTATAAAACGTCTTGTGTTCTGGAAAAGAAAATATATAGGACTATATGAATTTGCCGCATAGCCTATGACCTCGTCCTGAAAATGAAGCGGCGAGAACATTAAGCAGTTATGGCGTCCAAGGACTTGCTCCATATCAGGCAAAAGATCCTTGGTGTCAAATACTTCACCGGTCTTGTATTTGTTGTCAAAAGTCTGCATGAAAACTCTCATCTGCTTTGTAAAGCTGTTATTAAAGCGTTCTCTCTGCCTTGTGTTTGACAGAAAATCAGTGTTTGTGCATACCCAGCTATAATAATCTCCCGAACGTGCCATTACCTTTGCCATTTCTTCTACGGTGTGACATTCCACTGATTTTGCAAGATAAGTGAACATATGCTGTTCGTGACCATCAGAATTGTTCATTCTATGGTAAAGCTCAAGGATCTTGTCGCCTACTTCTCTCGGGTCTATTTTTTCACAGCCGCAAGACTGGGATATCCTCATGGTGTAGTTGACCTCTATTTTTTCAGGAAGAGGCACTCCGTTCATCATATGGTCTATGGCGTTTATTATCTTTTCGCCAAGCACATCATTGTCTACAGCCGCCGTTGTAAGACGAGGGCTGTTATACTGTTCAAGCTCGATGCCGTCAAAGCCTGTTACAATAACGTCTTCAGGCACTTTTATGCCTCGTTCTCTCAGTATGCTGCAAGCTGCTATCGCCATAGCGTCGTTTGCACATATTATCGCCTGCGGAAATTCCAAACTGCTTTCTAAAAATTTCTCCAATACTCCTTTTGTTGGCATATCCCAGAAGTCACCATAGCCAAGACGCTCAGGCTCAAATTCTATGCCGTTTTCTGCAAGCACCTTTTTGTATGCTTCTATACGCTCTTCTGAGAAAGCATTGCCCTTTGCGCCAGCAATGAAATTAACTCTTCTGCAGCCGTGAAATTCGATCACATGGCGAACTATCTTTTCAAAAACGTCAGAGTAATTGAATGTCACACTGCAGCAATTATCCATTGTACTGTCAACGCATATGACAGGAACACCATGCTCATGGGCACGCTTGCTTATCTCGTTGGAAATGCTGTCTCTTTTTATTGCCTCGGGCATTATTATAAGTACGTCAAGAATATCATAATTTATAAGATCAAAAATGCTTGCTTCACCATGGTTGTAGGAAATGTTGTGATAAAGGTCGCAAAAGGTGTTAAAAAGAAGCACCTTGTAGCCCTCTTTTACACCCTTTCGGCTTATGGAAGATACTATATCTCTCACATAGTCAGATTGTACGCATGAAGTGCAGATACCTATTATTTTATATTTCGCTGTATCGCTTGTAAACATAGCTTGCTCCTTCGTCAGGGCCCCGATGACCCACCACTATCTATATAAAATAATTGTTTTTTTGCTTTGATATGTGATTGCTATTAGAAAATATTCACATATCGTTAATTTTACCATATCCGCACTCTAATGTCAATAGAAAACTCACAAAATTCACAAAGATCTTCTTTTTTGAAAGCATTTATGTTGTTGCAAAAAATAACAGACCGACTTTCAGCTTTTTTTCGCTGGAAGTCGGTCTTTGTTTATCGTAAAACATATCGAGCAAGGGGCGACCAGAGGTCGTCCCTACACAAAATAGCGTATTCTATGGGCTTTTTTTATTCAGCTACCCACTGTTTTAAAGCCGCAGAAAGTCGTCTGTCGATATCCTTTCTTGTCTGCTCGCACTCCTTAGGATAGTCCTTTGCAGCCTTGAAAATAAATTTCATTACGAATTTAAGTCCCACAGGAAGTGCTTTTCTGAGCATTGTCTCAGGAAGCACAAAGTGCGTTCCATGCTCGTAAGTCAGGGCTTCGTAATCGCACTCGTGAGGGCGTTCTTTCAAGCGCTTATCCATGCGGCGGACGTATTTTCCTGCCTCCCAGAAGCTGTCGTCATCAGCACCCACCATTATAAGCTTGCCCTTGATGTTCTCAACCTTTATCATTTCTTCCTCTGTATGTTCTCTTGCCTTTTCAGAGTCGATAAAAAGGTGCGTGCTTCGTGTTATATCTCCCGAGCCTTTGGTTTCTTCTTCTATTTTGTGATAGTATTCAGGGTGGGCATAAACGAATGGCATATAGGCAAGCGGCTTGCCCTGCCATGAAAGTGTGGAAGCGTCAGGGATAGGCCATTCCTTGCAGCCGTCTTTTTCGCCCTGCTCAAAGCCCTGCCATACAAAGTCGCTTGGCGTAAGACCGAAAGTGAGTGTTATGTCAGGGAAATATGAAGCTGCCACAAGGGAATCCATTCCTGCCGTACTCATTCCCATTATGCCTATCTTCTTGTTTCCATGGCTTTTGAGCCACTTTATAGCGGTCTCTATCCTTTCAAGCGGGAAGTTCACATGGCCGTAGTTCTTCACGTCAGGCGACATACACATAACGTTCACGCCATTTTTGTGAAGCCATTTTGCTCCGCACTTTGTCATAAAGTCATTAGGATCGTCGCCGAACAGACCTATCATTGCGCAGTTTGCACCCTTTGGGTTTTCATAATATGTACCATAAAAACCGTCTTTCTCATTGCTAAAAAATTGTTTCTTCATAATACCGACCTTTCTAAGTTGGTTTTCTTTATAAAGTTAGACTTAACTAACCATATCTCAAAAAAACAGGGTAGATTACTTCGCCCTAAGCTATATTATATCACATTTTTGCTTATTTGTCAGGTGTATTAACGAAAAAAGTTAGATGTATTGTAAATTTTTGATTTTCTTAGTGTTGCTTATATATTAATAAAATGGCGGAGAACGCATTCTTTTTGCAGTTCTCCGCTACTTTTATGCCTTATTTTTTGCCGCATCTGCTGTGACAGTGTGAGCAACAGCCACAGCATTTACCTTTTTTCTTTTGCTTTGATATACTTATTGCCGCTGCCACTGCCCATAAAAGCAGAAGTATCACCACTATCCAGTCGGCTGTATTCATAATAATGCTCCTATCTGATATACCGCACAGCCGCAAAGCCATGCCACCATGCACTGCATTATCACAACGCCTACTGTCTGTATCCTTGAATCAAGTTCTCTCTTTATGGTTGCCACCGCCGCAACACATGGGGTGTAAAGCAGGGTGAATACGAGAAAGCTCAGTGCGGAAAGGGTGGAGAATGCTCCCGAAAGAGCAGTGCCAAGGTTTGCAGTGCTTGTGTTCATCAGTACCGCCATTGTGCTTACTACCGCCTCTTTTGCAGTGAAGCCCGAAATAAGCGAGGTGGTCACTCTCCAATCTGCAAAGCCCAAAGGCTTGAATATTGGCGATATAGCCTGACCGATAAGAGCGAGCAGGCTGTCGGAGGAGTCTTTTACAACGTTGAGCTTTGCGTCAAAGGTTTCCAAAAACCATATTATGATAGTCGCAAAGAATATAACTGTGAAAGCTCTTTGTATAAAGTCCTTTGCCTTGTCCCAAAGAAGAAGTCCTACGCTTTTTGCCGAAGGAAGACGATAGTTTGGAAGCTCCATTACAAACGGCACAGGCTTGCCACGGAAAACCGTGTTTTTCAGTATCAGTGCAACTATTATCCCAAGCACTATGCCCGTTATGTATAAGCCTATCATCACAAGCGCCTGATATTTCTTGAAAAATGCCGCACAGAAAACTGCGTAAATAGGTATCTTTGCCGAACAGCTCATGTAAGGGGTAAGAAGTATGGTCATTTTTCTGTCACGGTCTGATACAAGCGTCCTCGTTGCCATTATGGCAGGCACTGAACAGCCGAAGCCTATGAGCATAGGCACAAAGCTTCGTCCCGAAAGACCGATCTTTCTAAGAAGCTTGTCCATTACGAATGCCACTCGTGCCATGTAGCCCGTGTCCTCCAGTATGGAAAGGAAAAAGAACAGCGTCACTATTATAGGCAGAAAGCTTAGAACGCTTCCAACGCCTGCAAAAACTCCGTCTATTATAAGGCTGTGTACAACAGGGTTTATGCCGTAGGCTGTAAGCCCTTTGTCTGCTAGGTCGGTGAGCTTGTCTATACCAAGGGAAAGCCAATCAGAAAGGGTCGAGCCGATAACATTGAATGTGAGGAAAAATACAAGAAACATTATCCCGAAAAATACAGGCAGTGCAGTGTATTTTCCCGTTAAAATGCGGTCTATTTTTACGCTCCGCTTGTGTTCCCGGCTCTCGTGGCATTTCACAACGCTTATGGCAACGACTTTTTCGATAAAGTCGTATCGCATATCTGCAAGCGCCGCATTTCTGTCAAGCTTTGATTCGTCCTCCATTTCCACTATGCAGTGTTCGAGAAGCTCCAGCTCGTTTTGATTAAGCTCAAGCTGATCCTCGATATTCTTATCACCCTCAATAAGCTTTGAAGCACAAAATCTCGGCGGTATGCCTGCACGGTTTGCGTGATCCATGATAAGATGCACAACTGCGTGTATACATCTGTGCACAGCGGAATCGTCTGAGCAAAAGTCTGTGACAACAGGCTTTGTCTTGTTTCGGGCAGTTTCTACAGCCTTGTCGATAAGGTCTGAGATACCCTCGCCCTTTGCCGCACTTACCGGTATAACAGGTATGCCAAGTGCGTCGCTCATCATTTTTACGTCTATCGTTCCACCGTTGGCTCTTACCTCGTCCATCATGTTTAAGGCAAGCACCATTGGCACACGCAGTTCAAGAAGCTGTAAAGTGAGATACAGATTTCGCTCTATATTGGTGGCGTCAACAATGTTTATAATGCCGTCAGGCTTTTCATTTATTATGTAGTCACGGGTGACGATCTCTTCCTGCGTGTAAGGACGCAGTGAGTATATTCCCGGCAGATCCACCACAGTGCAGTTTTTCTGCCCCTTTATGTCACCGACCTTCTGCTCGACTGTTACACCGGGAAAGTTTCCAACGTGCTGATTGGACCCTGTAAGGGCGTTAAAAAGCGTGGTCTTTCCGCAGTTCTGATTTCCTGCAAGGGCAAATCTCATATATGGTCATTCTCCTCTGTTTTTTCTATCTCTATGTTTTTTGCGTCCTCTATCCTGAGCGTCAGCTCATAGCCTCTCAGTACTATATCAAGAGGGTCGCCCATTGGCGCACGCTTTAGCATTTTCACCTTTGTTTTGGGTATAAGTCCCATGTCGAGAAAACGCAGTCTAAGCGCACCCTCGCCACCTACCGCTTTTATCACGGCAGACTCACCCGTTTTAAGCTTATCAAGAGTCATTGTCTTTTCCTCCATAGCTATATTTTATTCTTATGTTTTATCTAAAAGAACTTCACAAAATAAGTTTACCATGGCTAACTTTACTTGTCAATAGTATATGCCATATATTTTAGTCAAATGTTATCTAAAAATTTTATTCAAATAGATAACTTCCAATTGACAACGCCAACAAATCGTGCTATCATAAAGTAAGACAAAGTACACTTTTACATTACGGGGGTGTTTTATGGATACCCGTGTGGCAATACTTGCAATAATCGCACACGATAACGGCTCTGCGCAGGAGATAAACGCAATTCTTCATGAGCATGCCGAGTATATAATAGGACGAATGGGTCTGCCATACCGAGAACGTGGCATGAACATAATAAGCGTGGCAGTTGACGCTCCGCAGGACGTTATAAATTCTCTTGCAGGCAAGATAGGCAGGCTTGAGGGAGTGACCGCCAAGACCCTTTATTCGCCACAGTAAAAATCTAATAAATATTTGTGACCCTGACGCCGAAAACGAGTTTTCTCCTTTAAGGCGAAAGAATACACATCAAGCAGAAAAAGTAAAAAGCAGATAGAAAGCCCTATCTCTACTCATGTAGGGGCGAACAGCGTTCGCCCGTGGATTAGGTTTTTTATGAGTAAGCATAGCCTTTTTTGTTATCAAAGCTGTATCCATAGGGGTATGGCTTATTTTTTTGAGAGGAGCTTTTGCAATGGGACTTAATGACGCACCAAGCGGAGAACGTATACATATAGGATTTTTCGGCAGACGAAACGCAGGAAAATCAAGCGTTGTGAATGCAGTAACAAATCAGGATCTTGCAGTGGTATCCGATACGAAAGGCACTACCACCGACCCTGTTACAAAGGCAATGGAGCTTTTGCCCCTTGGCCCTGTTGTGATAATAGATACCCCCGGCTTTGACGACGAGGGCGAGCTTGGAGAGCTTCGTGTGAAGAAAACTAAGCAGATACTAAATCGAACAGACTGCGCCGTTCTTGTAACAGACTGCACCTTGCCCCTTGGCGACTGCGAAAAACAGCTTATCTCAATATTCAAAGAGAAAAACATACCTTTTATCATAGCCAAAAACAAAGCCGACCTGCTCACTGATATCCCAAAAGAGGAGGGCGCAGTGTACGTCAGCGCAAAAGAGAAAACAGGCATAGAGGAGCTTAAAAACGCCGTTGCAAAGCTCACTGAAACAGATACCATGACCATGAAGCTTGTGGGCGACCTTATAAAGCCTGACGATATGGTGGTGCTTGTCACCCCTATCGACAGCGCCGCACCAAAGGGCAGGCTTATCCTGCCACAACAGCAGGCCATAAGAGATGTTCTTGAAGCAAACGCCTGTGCAGTGGTGGTAAGAGAAACTGAGCTTTCAGGAGTGCTTGGCAGGATAGAGAAGCCTGCACTTGTTATAACGGATAGTCAGGCTTTCGCAAGAGTTTCAAAGGATACTCCCGAGGATATCCCTCTCACCTCGTTTTCTATCCTTATGGCTAGATATAAGGGCTTTCTTGACGCCGCAGTAAAGGGCGTGAAAGCTATCGACAATCTTAAAGACGGTGACAAGGTGCTTATTTCAGAGGGCTGTACACATCACAGACAGTGCGGTGATATAGGCTCTGTGAAGCTTCCGAACTGGCTGAAAGAATATACAGGCAAGAATCTTGAGATAGTGCTGTCATCAGGTCACGGCTTTCCAGAGGAGCTTTCAGACTTTGCGCTTTGCATACACTGTGGCGGCTGTATGCTCGGCTCAAAAGAGCTTACCTACAGAATGAAATGTGCTTGTGACGCAGACGTGCCGTTCACAAATTATGGCATTGCAATTGCCTATATGAAAGGTATTCTCAAACGGAGCATAGGTGTGTTCCCACATCTTGTAAAGGAGCTTGAAGATCACAATGGCGGTCAGAGAACTTATTGATAAACTAAACTGCGAGAAAAAGCTTTCCCACGATGAGTGGGTGAAGCTTATAAAAGAATATGTCGAGAGCGACAGAGCCTATGCCGCAGAGCTTGCAAGGGGCATTTCGCAGGAAATGTTCGGCAAGGATATCTACATAAGGGGCATAGTTGAGTTTTCAAACATCTGCAAAAACGATTGCCTTTACTGCGGAATAAGGCGCTCAAACGGCAACGTGAGCAGATACAGGCTTACCGCTGAGGAGATCTTGCAGTGCTGTGACGAGGGCTACGGCTATGGCTTCCGTACCTTTGTGCTTCAAAGCGGTGAGGACGCTTTCTATGACAGAGAAATGCTCTGTGGTATCGTCAGCGAGATAAAAAAACGTCACCCTGACTGTGCGGTGACATTATCCCTAGGCGAGAAAAGCCGTGAGGACTATGAAGCCTTTTTCAATGCAGGTGCAGACCGGTATCTTCTCAGGCACGAAACCGCCGACGAGGAGCATTACAAAAAGCTCCACCCAGCCGAAATGTCTTGGAAAAACCGAATGGAGTGTCTTTCAGATCTTAAAGAGATAGGCTATCAAACAGGCTGTGGAATGATGATTGGCTCACCGTTCCAGACGGTGGAGTGCCTTGCTGAGGATATGGAGTTTATGTGCGGTTTCAAGCCCGAAATGATAGGCATTGGACCTTTTCTCCCACATAAGGACACGCCTTTCAGAAGCTGTCCACAAGGCTCATATGAGCTTACCCTCTTTCTGCTGAGCATTTGCAGGATAATGCTCCCCGACGTTCTTTTGCCTGCCACCACAGCCCTTGGTACTATAAACCCCAAAGGGAGAGAACAAGGGGTGCTGTCAGGTGCGAACGTCATAATGCCGAATTTGTCCCCTGTGGCAGTGAGAAAAAAATATATGCTCTATGACAACAAGATATGCACAGGTGACGAGTCAGCACAGTGCAGGGCTTGCCTTGAAAGACGAATGGAGTCCATAGGCTATAAAATAAAGATATCAAGAGGAGATCACAGATAATGATAAAGCTTGCTTTTTACGGAAAAGGCGGAATAGGAAAGTCAACGGCGGCATCAAACGTCAGTGTTGCACTTGCACAAAAAGGGCTGAAAGTCATGCAGATAGGCTGTGACCCAAAGGCTGACTCCACTATATTTCTCCATGGGGGAGAGAGGATACCCACCGTTCTTGACCTTGTGCGAAAAGGCGAAAGCTTTGACCTTGAAGATATGGTAAGGGTAGGTTATAACGATGTTGTGTGCGTTGAAGCAGGCGGTCCGGTGCCGGGGCTTGGCTGTGCAGGCAGAGGTATAATCGCCGCTTTGGAGGAGCTTGAAAAAAAGGGCGCATATGAAAAATATCAGCCTGACGTTGTTATCTATGACGTTCTCGGCGACGTGGTGTGCGGAGGTTTTTCAATGCCAATGCGAAAGGGCTATGCCGATAAGGTGTTTATCATCACATCAGGCGAGAGTATGTCTGTATATGCCGCCGCAAACATCGCAATGGCGGTGGAAAATTTCAAAAGCCGTGGATATGCTTCTCTTGGCGGTTTTATCCTTAATAAACGCAACGTAAAAAACGAGGAGAAAAAAGCGGTAGAGCTTGCGGCTGATTTTCACAGCTCTGTGATAGCCGAGATAGACCGAAGCGACCTTGTGAGCGAAGCTGAGGATATGCGCAAAACTGTTATGGAAGCTTTTCCTGACAGCACTGCGGCAGAGCAGTATAGAGCATTGGCGGATAAGATAGCTGAGCTTTGCGCTATGGGAGAAGAAAAATGATAAAAGAGAGTGGCATAAATATAACGAAGGCGGCTTTTCCTGCGCCTTTTGAAAGCGGCCTTGAATATAATCCCCCCACAAGGGGCGTGTGGAATATCGTCCATACCGGTATGCTTATCCCTGAGTCACGGCAGATATTTGTCTGCGCACAGGGCTGTTTAAGGGGCGTTATCCTCACTGCGGCAGAGATGAATGCCATGGACAGAATGTCATGGGTGACTGTTTCTGAGCAGGATCTGTATGACGGCACAATGGAGCAGGACGTTATAGACGGAGTGAGGGATATAATAAACAGGCTTGAGGAAAAGCCAAAATGCCTTTTGATTTTTCTAAGCTGTGTTCACCTTTTTGCAGGCTGTGACTTCAAAATGATAATAGACGAGCTTTCGACATTGTTTCCACAGGTGCATTTTATAGATTGCTACATGACGCCAACTATGAGAAAGTCTATCTCCCCCGACAGCCTTATGAGAAAACAGCTTTACGAGCCACTTGAAAAGTGCGAAAAGAAGCCTAAAACGGCGGCAATAATAGGCTGTGACAGAGCCACGAACGAAGCCTCCGAGCTTGTAAAAATAATAAACTCAGCAGGCTTTGAGCTTCTTGACATAACAAAGTGCAAGACCTATGAGGAGTATCTCTCCATGGCGGAAAGCTCTTTGAATATCACCTATCTCCCCACGGCAAAGCCGTCAGGAGAGGAACTTGAAAAGCGACTTGGCACAAAGCATTTGTATCTGCCCTTGTGCTATGGCTATGATGAGATAGAGAAAAATTACAGCAGACTTTGCACCCAGCTTGGTGTGAAAACGCCTGACTTTTCTGCTGACAGAGAAGCCGCCGACAAGGCTCTTGCAAATGCCCTTGAGGTAGTAGGGGATTTGCCTATAGCCGTGGATTATACCGCTCTGCCAAGGCCCCTTGGCTTTTGCAGACTTCTTGCAGAGAAAGGCTTCAATGTGAAGCGTTGCTATGCCGACAGCTTTTCAGAGGAGGAAAGGGCAGACTTTGAGTGGCTGAAAGCCCATTGCCACGATCTTGAAATTCTCCCTACTGTGAATGTGAAAATGGAGTTTTCACAGTGCGAAGAAAAATATCTTGCAGTAGGTCAGAAAGCGGCTTTTTTCTGCCAGACAGATAACTTTGTTGATATAGTCGCAGGGGGCGGGGGATACGGCTTCGAGGGCATAAAAAGGCTTGCAGAGCTTATGGCTGAGGGAGCAGTAAACAAAAAGGACAGACGTAAGGTGATACAACACAAGGGCTGGGGGTGTGAAAGCTGTCTATGAATGCAAAAGTGATATCCATATATGCGGCGGATACTTCGGGAGTATGCTCGGCGCTTTATGAGCTTGGTGGAATGACCGTCGTCCATGACGCTTCGGGCTGTAACTCCACCTACGCCACCCATGACGAGCCACGCTGGTATGACCGCAAAAGCATGATATATATTTCTGCACTAACAGAAGCGGACGCCGTTATGGGCAATGACGGCAAGTTCATTCGTGATGTGGCAAAAGCGGCAGGTGAGCTTTCACCCAAATTCATAGCCATTTGCGGTTCGCCAATGCCTGCAATGACAGGCTTTGACTACAGTTCAGCCGCCGAGGAGATAGAGCGTGAAACAGGTCTGACCACATTTTTCGTTGATACCAACGGCACTCATTCCTATCTTCAAGGAGCAGAGGGAGCTTTCCTTAATATTGCAAAGCTTTTCTGCCGTGAGGGAAAAGAAAAGCAGGCAAATTCAGTGAATATTATTGGTGCAACGCCCCTTGACTTTTCGGTGAATACAAGCGTAAGCTCCATAAAAAAGTGGCTTTTGGATAACGGCTTTTCAGTGCAAAGCTGTTTTGCTATGGACAGCAGTCTTGATGAGATCTCTACCGCACCACAGGCGGCTGTAAGCCTTGTTATATCATCAGACGGGATAGCTGTGGCAAAGTATCTTTTTGATACCTATGGAGTGCCATATGTAGTGGGCGTGCCTGTGGGGAAAAGCTTTTCCAAAAAGCTTTCCGCTGACCTGAAAAGAGCAGTGTCAGAGGGCGTTTGTATAAATTCCTGCGGTGAAAAAGCTGTAGAGAATGCTCATATGATAGTTGCGGGGGAAAGCGTTTTTGCTTCTTCCCTAGGGGCTGAACTTGGCGCAAAAACTGTGGCGACAGTTGGCATAAGAAACAGCGAGGTGCTGTCAGGGACGGACATTTTCTGCGAGGAAGAAGCAGAGCTTGAAAAGCTTTTTTCACAGCATAAGACCGTCATAGCAGACCCGCTTTTCAGACCTATATGCAAAGGGGCAAGATTTATTTCACTGCCACACGTTGCTTTTTCGGGAAGATGTTTTCTTAAAGATATCCCCGATCTGATAGATAAAGATGTAAGCAAAATACTTAACCTATAAAAAGGAGGAACGTGCTTTCGCACGGATACTTTTATGATAAAAATAGCCGTTTACGGAAAGGGCGGAATAGGAAAATCCACAGTTACGGGAAACCTTGCCGCCGCATTTGCAAGTCTTGGAAAAAGAGTTATACAAATAGGCTGTGACCCAAAGGCTGACTCCACCATAAATCTTCTTGGGGGCGAGCCTGTTATGCCCGTGATGAATTATCTCAGAGAGCATGACGATGAGCCTGAGAGCATAGAGGAGATATCAAAAGAGGGCTATGGCGGAGTGCTTTGTATAGAAACAGGCGGTCCTACCCCCGGACTTGGCTGTGCAGGCAGAGGTATAATCACCACGTTCAGCCTGCTTGAAGACCTAAAGCTTTTTGAAAAATATAAGCCTGACGTTGTGCTTTATGACGTTCTCGGAGACGTTGTGTGCGGAGGTTTCGCCGCACCTATCAGAGAGGGCTACGCTTCAAAGGTGCTTATCGTCACCTCAGGCGAGAAAATGGCATTGTATGCCGCAAATAATATAAACAGTGCGGTGAAAAACTTTGCCGACAGAAGCTATGCAAAAGTCCGTGGTATCGTCATGAACAGGCGAATCGTTGAGGGCGAGGAAGAAAAGGTCAGAGCCTTTGCAGAAAGCGCAGGGCTTGATATCGTTGCGGATATACCAAGAAGCGATGATATCATCAGATGTGAGGATAAGGGCATGACCGTTATAGAGGGCGAGCCTGACTGTCAGGCGGCAAAATGCTTTTTGAAGCTTGCCCAGACCCTTATTCAGGAGGACGACGATGACTAAAGCGTTTTACATAACAGCGGCGGAGCTTGCAAAAATGGGAAAAGACAATATCCCTGACGAGCTTCTTTCGGCAAAGCACCTTATCTACAGCTCCCCTGCAACATTGGCGTTCAATTCACCGGGAGCGCAGGGCTTTGGTGTAAAAAGAGCAGGACTTGCAGTGCCAAATTCGGTTATGCTTCTTGTGGCTCCTGCCTGCTGTGGACGAAACACCACTATGCTCAGTGCGGAAAGCGGCTACGGCGACAGATTTTTCTACCTGCTTCTTGACGATACCGATATCATCACAGGCAGGCACCTTACAAAGATACCAAAAGCCGTGGAGGAGGTATGTCAAAGCCTTGATTACACTCCCTCAGCGGTGATGATATGTATAACCTGCGTTGACGCTCTCCTCGGCACTGATATGGACAGAGTGTGCAGAAAATCCAGCGACCGAGCAGGCGTGCCTGTTGTGCCATGCTATATGTATGCCCTCACAAGGGAAAAGCGTCTGCCCCCTATGGCTTCAGTGCGAAAATCGGTGTATTCCCTTTTGAAACCACGCAAGAGAAAGTCTGACGAGGTGAATATCCTCGGTTATTTCTCACCCTTGCAGGAGGATTGCGAGCTTTACAGCCTGCTCAAAGGCGCAGGCGTAAAGACCATAAGGGAGCTTTCAAGGTGTGATACCTTCGAGGAATATGAAAAAATGTCGCAGGCAAATTTTTCTCTTGTACTCAATGCGGAAGCAAGATATGCCGCCCAGCAAATGGAGCAGGAGCTTAACATACCTTTTATAGAGCTTGCGAGAGTTTTTCAGGCTGACAAGATATCTACGCAGTATCGTCTGCTGGGTCAGGCGATAGGAACGGAGCTTTGCGATAAAGAGTATTATGAGCAGACAATGGCTCTTATAGATGATTTCAGAGAAAAGCATAAAGGGCTGTGCTTTGCAGTGGGCGAGTTTTCCAACTGCGACCCTATAGAAATGGCATTGGCTCTTATAAGATACGGCTTCAAGGTGGCGGAGATATTCGGCACTGTGGGGGAGCGAAATTTCGGCTTTGTGAAAAAGATAGCACAGCTTTCCCCTGAAACAAAAATATATTCAAACCTCTCGCCAACAATGCTCTTTTATGAGCCTGACGAGAGGGTGAACGTTTATATCGGCAAGGATTGTGCCTATTATCACCCTGACATAGCAGGAGCAGACTTCAATGACGAGATCCAGCCTTTTGGCTATGCAGGTGTAAAAAAGCTGTTTTGCGACCTTGAAAAGGCGCTTGATTGGAAAGGAGCGGAGGATAAATGAAAAATCTTTTGAAGCTTTTGTCACCCTTTGCCCCTGACCAATCAGGTGCATCGGCAGTGCTTTACGAGCTTGGAGGACTAATGGTAATATGCGACGCAGGCGGCTGTGCAGGCAACGTCTGTGGCTTTGACGAGCCAAGGTGGTTTACCAAAAAGAGCGCAGTTTTCAGCGCGGGGCTTCGTGATATGGACGCAATTTTAGGACGTGACGACAGGCTTATCGAAAAGCTCTCCAAAGCCTGTGAGCAGATATCACCTGCTTTCACCGCCATAATAGGCACACCTGTGCCTGCTGTCATCGCAACAGATATGAGAGCGTTGAAACGAATGGCAGAGAAGAAAACAGGACTTCCTTGCATAACAGCCGAGTGTACAGGCACGAACTATTATGACAGCGGCTCAGAGCCGGTGTGGATAGAGCTTTTCAAGACCTTTGCCACTGAGAGCAAGCCTGTTCAGAAAGGCAGGCTTGGCATTATAGGTGCAACGCCTTTGGAGCTTAGTATCATAAGCCCCGAGAGGATAGTGGCGGAATATAAGGCAAAGGGTTGGGAGAATGTTATATGCTACGGCATGGGAAGCACCCTTGACGATGTGAAAAATGCGGCTGCGGCAGAGATGAACATAGTCTGTTCAGCAGCGACAATAAAGGCGGCGGAGTATCTCAAAGAAAAGTTCGGCACGCCTTATGAGATAGAATATCCACAAAGCTGTCTGCCTGAGGAGATAGTGCAAAAAGCTGATAAATTTACGGATAAAAACGTCCTTGTGATACATAACCAAACAGCGGCTGACACTGTGAGAAAGCTTATCACAGAAAAAAGCGGCAAATGCAATTGCACATCGGCAACGTTTTTTATGCAGAAAAAGGAGTTTTCACAGCAGAGTGATTTTTTCCTTGCAGACGAAAGCGACCTTTGTGACAATGTTGGTGATAACTATGATGTTGTTATCGCAGACAAGACCCTCAGACGTGTTATGAAAAATTTCAGCGGCGAGTTTATAGACTTTCCGCATTTCGGACTTTCAGGCAGACTTTTGCAGGGAGAGAGTGAAAAGATATGACAGAAGAAATTATAGAGCGTCTTGAAGAATATCTCGGCTCAGAGGAGTTTGAATATGAAGCTGAAAACTGCATGGAGGAGCTTGACGAAAGCGGCGAGGGCATAAACGCAGTTTTGCCTTTGCTTAGTTTTCTCGAAAGACACCCCATGGCTGATATAAGCATGACAAGTGCCGTGGTGAGATATATGGAGCAGTTTTACGGCAGAGGTTATGAGAACATTCTCATGGACTCCGTTCGTCGCATACCTACAGTGCATACTGTGAGAATGTTAGGCAGGCTCAGAAATACCGCCATAGATGAGGGTCAGGACGGTGAGGAGTTTGAGGACGTGCTTATAGACGTTCTCAGCAGTGAAGCAGAGGACGAGATAAAGGATACCGTCAGGGAGCTTATCTGATGAAAACTGAGATGATTCGTGTTTATGGTATCGTTCAGGGCGTGGGCTTCCGACCTTTTGTTAGCCGTGAAGCGTCAGAGCTTGGACTTTGCGGCACTGTGGCAAACAAAGGCTCTTATGTTGAGATACACGCACAGGGCAGTGAAAAGGCTGTGGAGGACTTGAAAAAAGCCCTTGAAAACCGTCCCCCTGAGCGTTCGGTGATAATGGAGATAATTTCAGCCCATGCCGACGAACCGCCTTTTGACAGCTTTGAGATAATAGACAGCGAAAAGGAAAAAGGGGATATTTTCGTATCCCCTGACATCGCTGTGTGCGAAAAATGTAAGGGAGAGCTTTTCGACAAAACAAACAGAAGATATCTCCACCCTTTTATAAACTGTACTCAGTGCGGTCCAAGGCTCACTATTATGGACTCTATGCCCTATGACAGAGTTCGCACCACAATGGCTGACTTTCCAATGTGCAAAGACTGCGAGGACGAGTACACCGACCCTGCCACAAGGCGTTATGACGCCCAGCCTGTGTGCTGTAACAAATGCGGTCCGGAGGTCTATATCATAGGCAGTGGCGAAAAAGGGTCTAAGGCTATCACCGCCGCAAGAAAGGCTGTCATGGCAGGAAAAATAATAGCGGTCAAGGGCATAGGCGGTTTTCACCTTTGCTGTGACGCAAAAAACGAGAGCACAGTGAAAAGGCTCAGAAAGCTTAAAAACCGCCCTGCAAAGCCACTTGCCGTTATGCTGAAGGATATTTCTGCCGCAAGGCGTGAGTGCGATTTTGGCGAAGTGCAGGAAAAGCTTCTCACAGGCTGGCAAAAGCCTATCGTGCTTCTTGATAAAAAAACTAGTGGAAGCCTTTGCGAAAGCGTTGCACCCGATAATCCTACAGTGGGAGTAATGCTTCCCTATGCCCCTTTGCACCTGCTTCTTTTTGATTACGATGACGGTGTGGAAATGACCGACAGCCTTGTTATGACCAGCGGAAATGTCCGTGGCGCACCTATTTGTCGAAGCGACGAGGACGCACTCAGCGAAATAGCAGGCTTCTGCGACCTGATATTATCCCACAACAGACGTATCTTGATACGCTCAGACGATACTGTCATGGACACATTTGAGGGCAAGCCTTACATAATAAGGCGTTCAAGAGGATATGCACCATTGCCTGTTATGACATCATGCAGTGATAAAGGTCAGACCCTTGCCATAGGCGGTGAGCTTAAAAATACGTTCTGTATCAGAAAGGGAAGCCTTTATTATCTCTCTTCCTATGTGGGGGATATGGCTGATATCCGCACTGTAAAGGCGCTTGAGGAGTCCGTGAAGCGTATGTGCGAACTTTTGGAAGCAACACCGCAAAACGTAGTCTGCGATATGCACCCCAAATACAATACAGTTGCATTTGCCGAGGGGCTTGACCTGCCTCTGAAAAAAGTCCAGCACCACTATGCCCATATACTTTCCTGCATGGCAGAAAACGACTATAGTGAAAAGGTCATAGGCGTATCATATGACGGCACAGGCTTTGGCACAGACGGCACCATATGGGGAGGAGAGATACTTCTCTGCGACCGTACAGGCTTTGAGCGTATGGGAAGCATAAAGCCCTTCATGCAGGTGGGCGGCGACCTTTCCTCTAAAGAGGGCTGGCGTATCGCCGCAATGATAGCAGGCACAGCCTATGGGGAAAGGGGCGGAGAGATCTGTGAAAAGCTTGGTATTTGTACAGCGAAAGAGTACAAGCTTCTGTCCATAATGGCAGAGAAAAAAGTAAACGCAGTAAGCTCCACAAGCGCAGGACGGCTTTTTGACGCCGCCTCAGCAGTGCTTGGCATAAGGCGTTTTTCCACCTTTGAGGGCGAAGCTTCCATGGCGTTGCAGTTTGCGGCAGAAAAATTCAGCCGTGAGCCTTTCGGTATTTACGAGCCTATGGAAAAGCTCACTGCCGAAAAAGAGGGCAGGATAATGCTCTGCACTCAGGCTCTTATCAAGCGTCTTTGCCAGGGTATGCAAAATGGTGAGGACAAAAACCGCCTTGCCTATGAGTTCCACTCGCTTCTTGCGGACATGACCGCACAGGCGTGCAGTATCATAAGCGAGAGAACAGGCATAAAGGTCTGTGCCTTGAGCGGGGGAGTTTTTCAGAACAAGCTTCTGCTTAAAATGTTGAAGTGCCGTCTTGAAAAAATGGGACTGAGAGTGCTTATCCACAGCCTTGTGCCTGCCAATGACGGTGGTATAGCTTTGGGACAAGCGTTTTATCTGAATGAGGAATTAAGGTATCGCCTGCGGCGATGATTTTCTTATTCTGTAGGGGCGACCTTAGGTCGCCTGAGACTGTTGAAAAATACCAAAATAACAGGCGAACGCTGTTCGCCCCTACATATAAACAGCGTATTTACGCCAATTGTAGGGGACGGCGCCCTCGACGTCCCGCTTTTGTCGAACTTTTTCAATAAGCTGGGGCGACCTTGGGTCGCCTGTGTATCTCATTTTTTGCTCTGTGATTTCGACTTGGTGATATAGATTAAATTTTTTGGAGGTATTGATATGTGTGTAGGTTTATCTGCAAAGGTAGTAAGTGTAAACGAGGGCACTGCTGTTATTGACGCAAGCGGTGCAAAAAGAGAGGTATCTGCTGACCTTATCGACAATCTCGAGGTAGGGGATTATGTCATGGTACACGCAGGGGTGGCTATCGCAAAGATAACCTCTGACGATAGCGAAGAAACTGACGAGATAATGGAGAGTATCCAATGAACAATATAGAAAATGCAAAGGAGATAATAAGCTCCTACAAACGTGATGACGGCAAAAAGCTTCGCATAATGGAGGTTTGCGGCACTCACACCCACGAGATTTTCAGGCTTGGCATAAGAAAGCTCCTTCCTGAGAGCGTTGAGCTTATCTCAGGTCCTGGCTGTCCTGTGTGCGTTACCCCCATTGGCTTTATCGACGAGGCTTGTATGCTCGCCCTTGAAAAAGGTGCGGTGATATGCACATTCGGCGACCTTATAAGAGTACCCGGTACAGAAATGAGTCTTGCAGGAGCAAGGTCAAAGGGTGCTGTGATAAAGACAGTCTATTCGCCCCTTGACGCAGTTTCATATGCCGAAAGCCATAGAGATGAGCAGGTGGTATTTCTCGCCGTCGGTTTTGAAACTACCACCCCATCAGCCTGCCTTGCAGTAGAAAAAGCGAAAAAGCTGGGGCTTGAAAACTTCTCTATTCTTGGTGCAAACAAGACCATGCCAAACGCTTATAAGGCTTTGGAGGGAAGTGCAGACGCATTTTTGTACCCCGGCCATGTCAACGCTATCACAGGCACAGCCGTGTGCGAGGAGCTTGTGAAAAAGGGCGTTTCAGGCGTTGTTACGGGCTTCACGGCTGCTGAACTTCTTACGGCTCTTGCTGTTACCATAGAGCTTTCTCAGCGTGGCGAGCCGTTTTTCAGAAACTGCTATCCTAGAGTAGTAAAGCCCGAGGGCAACCCAGCCGCCATAAAGCTTATGGAAAAGGTCATGACCCCCTGCGACAGCGAGTGGCGTGGACTTGGTATCATACCAATGTCAGGCATGATACTCCGTGACGAATATGCTGACTTTGACGCACGAAAGAAATTCTCCCTGCCGAAAATAACAGGCAAGCCAAACCCAGCCTGCCGCTGCGGAGATGTTTTGCAGGGCAAGTGCAAGCCCTCAGACTGTAAAGTTTTCGGCAAGGTCTGCACACCGCTGCACCCTATAGGTGCGTGCATGGTGTCAAACGAGGGCGCTTGCTCGGCATATTATCAGTATGGCAATTTGTAAAATAAACTATCCGAAAAGAGGAATAATTATGACAGATAAATTTGTTACCCTTGCCCACGGTGCAGGAGGAAAGCAGACTTCCGAGCTTATCGACCGTGTTTTTAAGGAGCATTTCGCTAACCCTGACCTGACCGCCGACGATGCCGCCGTGCTTTCCATGGAAAAGGGCAAGATAGCATTCACCACAGACGGCTTTATAGTTTCTCCATACGAATTCGCAGGGGGAAATATCGGCAAGCTAAGTATTTGCGGCACTGTGAACGACCTTTCCTGCATGGGCGCAAAGCCTTTGTATCTCTCCTGTGCTTTCGTTATCGAGGAGGGCTTTCCAATGGATAAGCTTGAGGAGATAGCCGCCGCCATGGCAAAGAACGCTAGGGAAGCAGGTGTCGAGATATGTGCAGGTGACACAAAGGTGGCAGGAAAAGGTCAGGTAGACGGCGTTTTCATTACCACTACGGGCATAGGCAGGATAATGGACAACGCCAACACCTCAGGCAAGCTTGCCAAAGCAGGCGACGCCGTTATAGTGTCAGGTGATATCGGCAGACACGGCTGTACCATACTTTTAGCTCGTGACGAGTTTGGCATAGAGGCAGACGTAACAAGCGATTGTGCACCCCTCTGGGCAAACGTAAAAGCAATGTTCGACGTTACAAACGATATCCACGTTATCCGTGACGCAACAAGAGGCGGTGTAGGCACTGTTCTTTACGAGATAGCAGGTCAAAGCGGTGTAGGAATAACCCTTGACGCTGAAAAAATACCGGTGGCAGACGAGGTGAAAGGCGTGTGCGGTATGCTGGGCTTAGAACCATTGTATCTTGCCTGCGAGGGCAGACTTGTTATATTTGCTCCAAAGGACAAAGCGGAGGATATCGTTTCTGCCCTTAGAAAGTGCAAAAACTCAGAGAACGCCGCTGTCATAGGCGAGGTCACAGAGGATAACGCAGGCAGAGTTGTAATGAAAACAGAGATAGGCTCACAGACCCTTCTCCCACAGCCTGGCGGAGAGCTTCTCCCTAGAATTTGTTAATATAAAAATATCCTGCATAATACGTTGTCACATTGTAGGGGCGAACAGCGTTCGCCCGCATGATTTTATCGCAAATTTATGTTGATAAGCCACTTCTTCGGAATATTGAGCCAAATATTGTGCGGATATCGTGAGTTTGTCAGGCAAACAAAACGGGCGAACACTGTTCGCCCCTACATATATGGAATATAAAAAACGGAACTGTTCAGCTTGATTTGAACAGTTCCGCTTTTTTATCTGTAAGACTCTATCGCCTCAATAGTCTTTGCTATATCCTCGTCACTGTGAGCATAGGAAACGAACATCGCCTCGAATTGCGACGGTGCAGTGTAAATGCCGCTTTGAAGCATATGACGGTAGTATCTGCCGTAGCTTTCCGTGTTGCAAGCCCTTGCCTCATCATAGCTTTTCACTCTCTCGTCATTGAAAAATACCGTCATAAGCGAACCGCAGCGATTCACGTTCAGACCCTTTTCCCTTATGGCATTCTCTATCATAGCCGACTTTCTGTCAAGCTCCTCATAGAAGTTCGGTATGCTTTCTATCTGCCTGATAGTTTCTATTCCTGCCGCCACTGCGCATGGGTTTCCCGACAGCGTGCCTGCCTGATATACCGAGCCAAGTGGTGCAACGCACTGCATTATCTCAAGCTTTCCCCCATAGCAGGCAAGTGGCATTCCTCCGCCCACTATCTTGCCAAGGGTAGTCATGTCAGGGGTAACTCCGAAATATTTTGAAGCTCCCCCCTCTGAAAGCCTGAAGCCTGTTATAACTTCGTCAAATATAAGCACAGTGCCGTGCTTTTTCGTTATCTCTCTGAGAAATTCAAGAAAGCCCTTTTCAGGCGGAACAACGCCCATGTTTGCGGCGCATGGTTCAACGATAAGTGCGGCTATCTCGCTGCCGTATTCCTCAAAAAGCTTTTCCACAGAAGCAGTGTCATTGTATTTTGCAAGAAGCGTGTCCTTTGTGCAGCCCTCTGTCACTCCTGCACCCGATGGGATAGCCTGCGTCATAAGTCCCGAGCCTGCCTTTACAAGCAATCCGTCCGAGTGACCATGATAACAGCCCTCGAATTTTATTATCTTGTCCCTGCCTGTGAAACCTCTTGCGGCTCTTATTGCGCTCATGACAGCTTCCGTGCCTGAGTTTACGAGCCTGAGCATTTCCATAGACGGAAAGTGCTTTTTTATAAGCTCAGCCAAGGTTATCTCTCCCTTGTGGCAAGCACCGAAGGTAAGCCCCTTGTCGCAGGCGGCTTTCACAGCATTTATCACAGGCTCACAGCAGTGACCGAGAATGTTAGGCCCCCATGAGCATACATAGTCGATAAACTCGTTTCCGTCCTCGTCCCATATCCTTGACCCTTTCGCATGGTCGATAAAAAGCGGAACAGTGCCAACCGCCTTGCAGGCTCTAACAGGGCTGTTCACTCCACCGGGCATAAAACCGCAGGCAGTTTTGTAAAGCTGTTCAGACTTAGCAGTGTTCATGTCAGTTGTCCTCCTTTATCCATTTTGCGGCGTCAAGAGCATGGTATGTTATGATAATGTCCGCACCTGCACGCTTTATAGCAGTGAGATTTTCAAGAACGATACGCTTCTCGTCTATCCAGCCAAGCTGTGCCGCCGCTTTTACCATAGAGAACTCACCGCTTACGTTGTATGCCGCAATCGGCAGATCATATCTGTCCCTGGCGGCTCTGAGGATATCAAGATAACAAAGCGCAGGCTTCACCATTACCATGTCAGCCCCCTCCTCGATATCGTCCTCTATCTCACGGAGAGCCTCACGTCCGTTGCAAGGATCCATCTGATATGACTTTCTGTCGCCAAAGCATGGTGCAGATTCTGCGGCGTCACGGAATGGAGAATAATATCCCGAAGCAAATTTTGCACTGTATGACATTATAGGAATATCAGTAAGAGCATTCTCGTCAAGCGCAGCCCTTATAGCCGCAACTCTGCCGTCCATCATGTCGGAGGGAGCGATAATATCAGCGCCGGCCTTTGCAAGGCTCACCGCCATTTTGCACAGAAGCGGCAAAGTGCTGTCATTGAGTATCTTGTCGCCCTTTACAACTCCGCAGTGTCCGTGGCTCGTATATTCGCAAAGACAAACGTCCGCAATAATAAGCAGGTCAGGATAGTGTTCCTTGATGTATCTTATTGCCTGCTGTGTAACGCCCTTGTCATTGTAAGCCTCCGTTGCAAGCTCGTCCTTTTTCTCTGGTATGCCGAAAATAAGCAAGCCCGATATACCGCTGTCTGCTATCTGCGGCAATATCTGCTCCAGATTGTCGATAGAATACTGATAAATTGTTGGCATAGAGTCAACAGGCTTCATGATGTTATTGCCCTCTGCCACAAAAATCGGGTAGATAAAGTCTGCCGCATTTAATCTTGTTTCGCAAACCATTCTTCTCATTGCTGGGTTTGCCCTTAATCTTCTGAATCTTCGCATTTTTATCTTCCTCTCACTTATCTGAAAGTATCTTTTGTATTATTCCCTCTGCCGTGCTTTCTGTTGGAAGCAGAGGGCCATTTATACCGTATTTTTTTAGCTCTGCCGCCGTCACTTCGCCTATGGAGATACACTTTGTATTCTCTGATAAGCTTCCTCCACCATGGAAAAAGCTCCTCACTCCGCCTGCACTGGTAAACACAGCGTAGTCATCATCTATCTTCTCGCCTGTGCTGTAAACAGGCTCGTAAATATGAACATCATCAAAGTTCAGCCCTTTTTCAGCCAATGGCTTAACAAGCTCCGCTGACCCCTCCGAGGAGCGTACTATAAGAAGCCTGTCCTCACAAGTAAGAGTGTCCGAGAGCATATTTCCAAGAGCCACGCTGTTGAATTTTTCAGGCATTATGTCTGCATAAAGCCCAGCCTTTTCAAGCTTCGCCCCAGTGCCTTTGCCTATGACAGGTATCTTCACTTCGCTTAGCTTTCTTATGTCAATACGGCTTTCTCTAAGCCTTTTCAAAAATATCTCCGCACCATTTGGACTTGTAAGAGCAATATGGCTGTAAAAGCCCTCTGAAAGCCGTGAGAAAGCTTTTTCCGTGACCTCATCGTGCAGCTCCCTAAGTTCAAATCCGCCACAGCGGTGAGCATACGCCCCAAGGGCATTGAGCGACTTTATAAGCCGCCTTGAAAGCCCCTTTGTGGCAGTGACAGCCACAGAAACTCCATACAATGGAGGCAGGTAGGTAGGCGAAAGATCAAGCCCGGCGGTTTTTCCAACTATTATCACAGCAGGCGCAGGCAGATCCTCTCTCTTCACCTTTTCAGCAATGTCGCCAAGACAGCCCTTTACAGCCCTCTGCTCAGGGGTAGCACCCTTTGATATCACCGCCGCAGGAGTATTTTCGCCCATGCCGTTTTCAATGAGCCTACCTGCTATCTCAGGGAGATTTCTAAGCCCCATAAGAAAAATAAGCGTTCCACCGCATTTTGCATAGCTTTCAAAATGCTCAGGGAGCAGGTCGTTCGCAGTGTGACCTGTTATAACATGAAAGCTCCTTGAAAGTCCCCTGTGGCTCACCGGTATACCTGCAAGCTCAGGCACTGCCACCGAGGAAGTCACCCCCGGTATAAGACTGTATGGTATGCCTGCGGCTTTGAGTGCAGTTATCTCCTCGCCCCCTCTGCCGAATACAAAAGGGTCGCCGCCTTTTAGCCTGAGAACAACACCGCCCTCTGCGGCTTTTTCCACAAGAAGCGTGTTTATCTCCTCCTGCGTGGAGCTGTGTCTGCCTGCACGCTTTCCAACGCATATTTTCTCCGCACCGTCCTTGCAAAAGTCAAGCAAACGGCTGTCTATAAGGCTGTCATATATCACCACGTCACAGCTTTTCAGAGCCTCATAACCTCTCATTGTGATAAGGTCATAATCTCCACAGCCTGCCCCTGCTATTATAACTCTGCCGCTCATAGCTTATCAGTCAGCTCCTTAACAAGTTCAAATCTTTTTTCTATCTCTTTTTCGCCCTGAGCAAAATGCCCCTTGCCGTCTGAAACAGTGAGAGATATCTTTTCCCCATTTATCTCGCTGTATGCCCCCACAGGCACAGTGCAGTCCGCACCCAGAAGTCTTATCACCTCACGCTCGGTTTCAAACCTGAGCATAGTTTCCCTGTGTGATACCTGCGAAATTATCTCAGCCGCATTGCTCTCCTTTGCACATTCCACTGCAATTATAGCCTGACAAGGTGCAGGCAAAAGCTCCCAAGGTTCAAACACTTTTACCTCGTATTCCGAAAGGGAAAGTCCCAAACGCTCCGTTCCTGCCGCACAAAGTATTATGCCGTCATAAAGCCCATCGGAAAGTTTTTTAAGGCGTGTACCAACATTGCCTCTTATATCAGCAAACTTTGCGTTAGGATAAAGCCTTGCAAAGCCCCCACGTCTGCGCTGACTTCCTGTGCCAACAGTGAAAACATCACAATCGTTAAATACAACGCCTTTTTTGGTCACAAGCATATCACGATAGTTCCCACGAGGGCAAACTCCCGATATTTCCAGACCCTCGCCCAGCGTAACAGGCAAGTCCTTTGCACTGTGTACTGCAAAGTCTATCTCTCCGCTTTGCAAAGCCTGTTCTATCTCCGTGACGAACACACCCTTGCCGCCTATCTTGTCAAGAGGTCTGTCAAGCTGTCTGTCGCCCTTTGTGGTGCAGGTGACTATCTCTATATCACACTCAGGAAAAGCCGCCTTTATCATGTCAAGTACCATATAAGTCTGCGCCATTGCAAGTGGACTTTTTCTTGTGCCTGCTCTCAGTTTCATTTTCGCTCCTTTATCATCTCTATAAGCTGTTCCTCTGTTGGAAGCACGTCACTTTCAAGGCATTTTTTCAGAACCTCTGCCATAGCCTTTTTCCTAGCCTGCTCCGTGGATATATTTTCAAGTGCATAGTCACGGACTTTTCCCATGACATTGCATATATCCCCAAGCCAGCCCTCTGTCTGCGATTGAATCGTCTTTCTCAGATGAGAAGCAAGGGTAGGGCTTTTTCCGCTCGTTGAAATGCCAATGCACACGTCTCCCTCTGTAACAATGGCAGGGAAGAAGAACGTACAGCTCTCAGGGTCATCAACCGCATTGCATGGAATGTGCCCTTGCCTGCAAAGCTGAGAAATGTGCCTGTTTACATCTCTGTCCCCTGTGGCAGTTATCACAAATGTACTGCCGTCTATGTCGCTGTCCTTAAAAGCACGCTCAAAAAGTGTTATCATACCCCTGTCTGCAAGTTCTCTTATCTCACCGCAAGCTTTTGATGCCACCACCTTTATTATAGGCGAAAAGTCAAGAAGCTTTTCGATCTTTCTCAAAGCTACCTGTCCGCCACCCACCACAAGGCATGGCATATTCTCAATATTCGCAAAAAAAGGAAAGTATGGCATCGTCATTCTCCGTATTCTTTTATTACTTCTATAACCTTGCCGAAAGTCTGTGAATCAAGCTCCGACTTTAGTCTGAAAAAAAGCTCTTTCGCCGAAACCTCGCAAAGTCTTCTGTCAAGGCACTCAAACTGCGGAAGAAAATCATGGAACATAAGTTGCTTTTCAAGTTCGTCAGTTTCCTCGTCAATGATAAGCTTCGACCTCTCCACGCTGTCAAGCTTTTTGAGATTGTTTTCTTTGGCAAGCTCCGTGAAAAAGTCCATGTCTATAAGCCTAGCCCCTGCAAGCTTTTCCACGGCAGGGTCAATATCTCTCGGCACTGCAAGGTCTATAAAAAGCTTATTTTCATTATCACTGAGCATATCCGCCGTAACAGTGTAGTGGGGGCTTGAAGTCGCCGAAATTATGCAGTCACATTCGCCAATGCGCTCATATCTCTTTTCGTATGGTATAAGCTCAAGCTTTGGATCGTCTGAAATATATTCCAGTGCATTTCTGTGAGAACGTGCCGTCGCAAGCACAGTTACGTTCTTGTATGAAAGAAGATTTTTCAAGACCAGCGAGCCTATCTCTCCGCTTGCTCCAAGAAGCATCACCCTGACATTATCCTTATAATGTGCCGCTTCCTTAGCCGCAAGAGTAGCCGTGGAAACGGAAGTCTTTGAAAGCTCCGTCTCCGTCTTTATTTTCTTCGCACAAGCGATAGCCCCCTGAAAGATCATGTTCACCTCAGGGGAAAGCCCAATGCGCTCCCTTGAAAGATCATATGCACGGCGGACCTGTCCAAGTATCTCGTCCTCACCTATGACCGCTGATTCTATACCGCATGATACGCTGTAAAGCCTTTTTACCGCCGTCTTGTCTGTGAATATCATGACCTTGCGTTTGAGCTTTGCGATCTCCACTCCGCTTTGTTCACAAAGAAGCCTTATGCCCTCCTCAGGTGTTCCGCAAAAGTAAAGCTCCGTCCTGTTGCAGGTGCAAATAAGCACAGGTGAAAGGTCCTTTACGTCAAAAAGCAGCTTTTCACACTGAGCGCTGTCAAATGTGAAAAGGCTGCGAAAGGCTTGTCCGCAAAGCTTGTGATTTACGCTTATGCAGGTGAAATTTTTCATTTTTCTGTGTTATCTCCTGACTTTTCGGGATAAAGTGCGTCATAGTCAAGCTTGGTGAATCTGTGATATGTTATGCCGCCCAAGTCGTCCTGTAAACAGTATCGGCAGCCGTCAGGCTCTCCGTCTGGAAAGTATGCAAGCAGGTCAAATTCATCGTCAGGTGCAGCAGTTATAACAGCGTTCTTATTGTACTTTCTGAATATCTCAGCCGCTCTTTCAAGAGAACACCCCTCTTTTACCGCTCCGATAAACTCCACAAGAAACGGGCTTGCCTCCACCTTTTCGTGGATAGCCCTCACGCTCTCCTCTGATACCGTAACAGCTATCCTGCCGTCCTGAGCAAGCGAAGCCTTGCATGAAAGTATCTCACTTTTGTATTCGTCTATGGCTTTTATCATTTCCTCAGCCGTAAGCTCGCCACCTGTTATGGCATTGAGGGAGTCAAGAGGATAAAAAAGCGTCACCGCATTAGGGGTAAACCCAAGCTTTATCTGCGACTCTTTTATAGTATCGGTTATATTCTGTTCAAGCTTTATAAGCTCTGTCATGAAAATTCTCCTTTATACATAATTCCTATAGGCTTTGTATGCTTTTATAATATCACATATTTCTCATGTTGTCAACCTTGTTTCCTCGCCTATATATTTTTTCAGTGCATTGATATAAAATTCCGTCAGTGGATTAGAAAGTACCTTTTTGTGAGTAACTATGCCAATGCGCATGGACCCCTCCGCTTCAAGGGGAACAGCCACGATATCACTGCCGTTGAGCTTTTCGTCAATAACACCGCTGCAAATGGTGTAGCCGTTAAGACCGATAAGAAGATTAAAAAGGGTCGCACGGTCACGGACACGGATATTCTTTGGTCGTTTTATGGTGCTGAGTATCTCCTCCGAGTAGTAGAAAGAGTTGTATTCCCCCTGCTCAAAGGATAAATAAGGGTAGGGGAGCAGGTCGTCAAGGGTCACAGACTTTTTCTGTGCAAGAGGATTTGCAGAGCCTACAAAAACGTGTGGATTTGCAGAAAAAAGCTCCGTGAATTTAAGCTCTTTGGACTTTATCTCCTTTGAAAGCACAGGCTCGTTGAAATCGTTGAGATAAAGTATGCCAAGCTCGCTTTTCATTCTCGCCACGTCCTCGATTATCTCGTGGGTCTGCGTCTCACGAATGCTGAAATCATATTCATCTCCGCCAAACTCTTTTATAAGGTCAACAAAAGCGTTCACCGCAAAGGAGTAATGCTGAGTGGATATGCAAAACTGCCTTTTACCGTGTTGTTTTCCGCAGTATTTTTCTTCAAGAAGGCTCGCCTGTTCAAGCACCTGCCTTGCATAGCCCAAAAAGACTTCACCCTCTTTTGATACTGTTATGCCCTTGTTTGTTCGTATGAATATAGTGATATTCATTTCCTTTTCAAGCTCACGGATAGCGTTAGTAAGACTAGGCTGAGAAATAAAAAGCGACTGTGCCGCCTCGCTGACAGTACCTTTCTCCGCCGTAGCCACCACATATTTAAGCTGCTGTAAGGTCATATCTCCACCCCTTTTCAGATATATCCTTATTATATAGCGTATTTATGAAATTTTCAACCGAAACAGGTCATACAAAAAACACGCCCCCGAAGGAGCGTGCCTTTTTTACCGTCATATTATTTCAGTGCGTTTCCGTCGCTGAATGCCTGACCTACCTTTTCGCCAACAACATAATAGCCGTGATTTACAGGCTCGTATGTTATAGGTTTGAACTTTGTGAGATCAATGCTGCCCTTGTCGTCAAGAACGCTTTCGTCAGCAGCAATGTTTACTATCCTGCCAAGAACGTTGCCCTCTTCTGTGAATCTAACAAGCTCACATTCCAGAACAACAGGAAGTTCGTTGATAACAGGTGCGTCAACAAAGCGGCTCTTTTCTGTTGTAAGACCCGACTTTGCCATTTTGTCAGCAGTGCTGTTTGCAGATACTATACCAACATAATCGCAAGCCTTCAAGTTAGCAGCGTCAGCAAAGCTTACCGTGAAAGCCTTTTTCTCCTTGATGTTCTTTGTGGTCTTGTGGCTCTCGCTAAGGCAAAGCTCCACCATGTCAGCACCGTAAAGACCGCCCCATGCAGCGTTCATAGCGTCTGCATTTCCGTTCTTGTCATATGTGCCTACAATAAGAACAGGCAGTGGATAAAACCAAGGGTTCTTACCAAAATCTTTTTTCATTGTGGATTCCTCCTAAAATTTATTTCTTCTCGTCAAGCAGAACAACGTTCTGCGGCGGGTTTTTGTCTATCGCTCCCACTGTGTAGTGCGGAACATAAAGCTCCTCCAAATAAGCTATATCTTCATTTGTGAGCTTTACATCAAATGCACCTGCGGCGTCGTAAAGATATCTCGTCTTTGTCGCTCCTATTATCGGTGCACAAACGCCCTTTGCCCATTGCCATGCAATAGCCACCTGCGACATTTTGCAGCCGTGCTTTTCAGCGACCTCTGCCACACGCTTTACTATCTGCTCGTCATACTTTTCCATGCGGTCATATTTGCCCATGGCAACACGGTCGGTCTTGCTCCTGAGTGAATCAGAACGCCATTGTGGCCTTGCAAGATGCCCTGCCGCAAGAGGACTGTATGGCATGAGCGAAACGTTCATCTGCCTGCATATCGGTATAAGTTCCTTTTCGTCCTCTCTGTAAAGCAGATTGTAGTGGTTTTCCATAGTCGAAAACTGCATCCAGCCATTGTCCCTCGCCGCTATCTGCATATTGTGGAATTGATAACCATACATCGCAGACGCACCAAGTGCCCTTACCTTTCCTACCTTAACAAGCACGTCAAGAGCCTCCATTGTTTCCTCTATAGGCGTGTCATAGTCAAAGCGGTGAATGATGTAAAGGTCAAGATAGTCAGTACCCAACCTTTTGAGCGTGCCGTTAATCTCACGTTCTATAGCAGCTTTGGATAGCCTGCCCTCGTTGAAGTATACCTTTGAGGCAATTACCACCTTGTCCCTCTGTGTTAGCTTTTTCAGTGCCTTGCCTAAATATTCTTCGCTCGTGCCCTGCGAGTAGCAGTTTGCAGTGTCGAAAAAGTTTATCCCAAGATCAAGAGCGTGGGAAATGACCTTCTCGCTCTCACCCTCGTCAAGGGTCCAGTCATGCATAGTGCCTGCCTTGCCGAAACTCATGCAGCCTATGCACAGCTTTGATACCGCAATGTTCGTGTTTCCAAGCTTTGCGTATTCCATTATTCTGCCTCCTTTGTCAAATCCCCAAAAGTCTTTTCACTTCCGCAATGGTTATCTCGTAAGCCGTAGGAAAGGAGTATTTCACCCCCGCCAGTTCCATGGCCTCACGCTGTTTGTCAGTCACAGAGGTGTAAGGATAAATGCCGAACATAAAAGGGAAGAACGAGTATATAAAATCGTGTATATCCCCCTCCGTCATGTCAGGGAAGAAGTGCATAAGACATAGCCGTACCTCCTCCAAAGCCTGCCCATACGCCACCTTGAATTCCACCAGCCTCTCCATTCGGCTGTGCTCCTCCATGTCATAGTGGTTCATGGAAAGCAGCTTTAAAAGCGTCCCACGCTGAGAAAGTGAAAAAGCAAGCTCGTGAGCAAACGTCCCCTTGTTCATGACATCATTTTCCTCACGGAGTTTTTTCAGTTCCCCCGTCCAAAGTTCATATTCCCTCTGCATAAGAGCGAGAAAGATCTCCTCCTTGGTGTGAAAATAGTTGTATACCGACGTCCTCGTAAAAGACGTTGCGTTACCGATCTCTTTTATGGTAATGTCCCTGAAATTCATTGTCTGATAAAGCTTTTCGCAAGCGTTTATTATCTCGTCCTTTCTGGCATTAGTCAGCTCCTGTGACCCCTTCGGCATTTTTTTACCTCCCACACTCTATTCTGACACCACGTCAGAATATCCTTTGCACACATTGTACCACCATTCTGACACCGTGTCAATAGTCCGCCTTGACTTTTCACCTATCTTTCACCTTTCAAGACCCTGCCAAAGCACATAACAAAAAAGGGGCTGTAAAAAAAAGTTCCCAAGAAAAAAGGCTGCGATCTTGCCAAAAAGCAAGACAGCAGTCTTTTTTTG
>ENA-ORLM01000370-ORLM01000370.1-human-gut-metagenome-genome-assembly--contig:-NODE-370-length-46665-cov-5.675882_pt1 | contig 46665 bp, 47 predicted proteins | sample MGYA00243063_ERZ508815 | MGnify/ENA primary metagenome ERZ508815 (study PRJEB26277, sample SAMN04329768) | human gut metagenome | biome: human-associated habitat | host: Homo sapiens | place: USA...
AAACATTGATTTTTAGACCATCCACCGAAGGAAAATATTACTCAAATAGCTGATATGAGAGGGTGGGAAACTTCAGTTACATATTTCATTCCGGCTTCTTTGGCAGTACGGATCCACTGTTCTGCATTAATACCGGTAGGAGCATAAGTAGATGCCGGCTTGGAACCGTCTGTCCATTCTTCATCATGAAAGGTGTTTATTCCAAAGTGTATAAACATACCGTACTTCCTTTTTATTTGTTCCTTTTGAGCCTCGCTTGGAGTGGTAGAAGGTTGTGGAAGGACAATTTGTTGCGCTCTTGAAAATTGGCTGAAGCATAATATGCCTAAAAGAAATAATAGTTTTTTCATATTTGTGGACTTTAATATGTTTCTATTCAAATATTATTTAAGTCTGATAGAATATACCGAAGGCTTTCCATTCGATTCTTCTATTTTAAGTCTGAGCAGATTCGTTTGTATCTGTTCCTTCAGGCTGATAGTAATGAAGCCGTATCCCATAAAGCTGTGTGGCTGCTTTTGGGGATCAATTGTTTCATGGTATAAATCTTTCCATTCGTTATTTGTTGAGTATTGTAGCGTATATTTTGTAATACTTCCTTTGCCTATAATAATCGCGACTCCTTTGAATGGAGTGTCAGGTTTAAGATGTATATCCAATGTCGAGAGAGAGTCTCCTGTCCATGCGGTAGAAACATCACTGTCTATTGCGTATTGAGGTCCGTGGTGCAGTGTGTCATTATTGAGGATACCATTGGCTTGTGCTACAGCTTGTTCGGTCAGTGACATCATACGAGGAGGATTTTCTGGAAAAGGTGCCCCGTTTTCTATTCCTAGGAAAGATGCCAATTCGTTGATTCTTCGAATAGCCTGTGGGTTTTGTCTGCCATCGGTTCCGGGAGGTATATTCAATAAAAGACAATTGTCGTTAGCTGTGGATATGCGGAAGATTTCTTCCAACTCTTCAAGATCCCTTACTGTTGAATCTTCCGGATGTGCAAACCAGTTTCCCAATACAGAAATAGTTTGTGTACATTCGTAAGGTAAATAATACTTTTTCCCTTTATATGTATAGATTTTCGGATCATCTTTTACCGGTAAGAAAGGGTCCCATAATCTGAAGTCGGAAGGGAAATATACGATAGAGTCTCCTTCCTGCATATCTACAGGGCGTTTTCCTATTGTCCAGTTTGTAGAAATCTGGCAAGAAGGTTGTAACTGCTTTACATAATCATAAATCTCTTGAAGATACCAGTTCTCAACCTTTCTGTCCCACGCTCCATCGAACCATAATTCGGAAACGGTGCCATATTGAGTCATTAATTCCTTCAACTGGTTTTTCATGAAGAGAATATATTTATATGGATCGGCATCCTTGTAAGCCGGTTCATGTCTGTCCCAAAGGGAATAATAAATGGAAAATGCAATATTTTCTTTTTTGCAAGCTTCTGAAACAGCTTTTACGATATCATACTTATGAGTGATAGAAGGATTTGCAATGTCGTAATCGGTATATTTACTATTCCATAGACAAAAACCATCATGATGTTTCGTTGTGAGTACAATAGATCGCATACCAGCAGTCTTTGCATTTTTTACCCATTCGGCTGCTTGTTGAGCTATATCAATAGGAGGGTTATAAGTTGAGGCCGGTGCACTACCATCACTCCATTCTGTATTTAAATAGGTGTTCATTCCAAAATGGAGAAACATGCCGTACTTTCTGTCTATCATAGCTTGTTGTCCTTCTGTGGGACCAATCGTGCGGCTTGTTTGTTGAGTAGTGCAGGAAGAAAGACATGCGGTTAACATGAATGTATAAATAAAATTTTTCATAGCTTTACTTTTTTGCAAAAGTAAAATTTAAAATGTTGAGATAAAATATTTATTTTGAGGGAAAACTTTGCAAAAACCGATATATGCTTCATTTAAGTAAGAAAGAATTAGAGTTACTATGAAATGTGTGGATATACAGAATACACTGTCCTTGCATATGATTTATGCCGGATATTATGAAGTTGGGAAAGAATGGTGCTACAGGAATGTATTGAGTCCTTTTTCTCGTTTATATCTTATTGATAAGGGAGAAGCATGGATTTATATGAATAAAAAGAAGTATAAACTGGAGGCTGGAGATCTGTTTATTATACCTAAATTTACGTACCATACTTATGAATGCGAAGACTATATGAGCCATTATTATATCTGTTTTCTCGACCAAATGGTGGGAGGAAGGAGTTTATTTGAATATGTACATCTTTGCAATAAAGTAAAAGCCAGTAGTTTCGACAGATATTTGATAGAGAGATTTGTGAAGTTGAATCCGGGATATCAGATTTCAAATCCAGATCCTAAGAAATACGACAATAAGGCAGAGTTGTTTTCTCTCAATAAAAAACAGTCTGTTCTTCATCTTCAATCTACTTTGGAAAGCAATGGGATCTTGTTGCAGTTATTTTCCCGATTTATCACAAGTGAAAATACTGAAGCCTCGTACAGGGAGAACCAACACAAAAGTATGAATAAGGTATTTAGCTATATTGATGTTCATTTAGCTGGAGGAATTCACGTGAAAGATCTGGCTGATATTATGTGTATGAGTGTGGATCATTTCACCCGAATTTTTAAATTGGTAAACGGAATGACGCCTAATCAATATATTCAGTTGAAGCGAATAGAAAGAGCTCAGACCTTGATGTTATTGTCTGACATGAGTGTGAAGGAAATAGCAGAAGAAGTAGGGGGGCCTAATTTGTCTCAGTTTTCTAAGCTATTTCGTAAGCATTTAGGGGTTAGTCCAAGAGAATACGGAAAAGAAAAATAAAGACTCCCCTCGCAATTTGTTATTGCGAGAGGAGTCTTTATTTTACCAATTACATCCTATTTTTTCGAATGGTATTCGAGGAAAATTTGTAATTCTTTGGAGTAGTAAAGCATCTTCTTTGAAGCCTTTCAAAGGGTTGCTTGGATCGATAAATCCTGGATCAGTATTGGTAGACCAATTATTGTAGAGTTCCAGCCATTCTGTGTGTCCGTCTACTACATTTTTTATTTTATAGAAGAGATTACCTTCTATAATATTTCCCTGTGGATATGCAGGATGACTGTCCCAGTAATTTACGAGTGATGGGTAAGCTGTACTATAAGGAGGTTTATTATAGTGTATGGTTTGTAACCGTTGGTCTATTATTCCTCCTTTTGCTATCATGTTTTGCCCCCAATTTTGCATGCGGGCATCGATATGGATGGCTACTGGTGATTCGATGAATAAATTATATTTGTATTGATTGTGATGGCCCCCTCCAATGAGAACTGGCATTGAACCAGCTTTATAATAAATATTGCCATAGACTTCGGTTCCACAGGCTCCATCGTCATGATAGGTTGCTGTTACGCGGTGTCGTGGACTTAAAGAGTGGAAATAACAGTACCTGATAATATTTCCTTGTTCCGAAGGATCTCTACCATAATAGATTGCACCTTGATCGTCTACTTCTGTACAAACGTTTGTAATGTCGCATAGTTCTATGATATGATTATTTCCATGAAACAAGATAGCCATACTGGGAGCATTGTAAATATTGCATTTAGATATACGGTTTCCTACTCCGTCAATCCAAATTCCCGGGCGATAAGATTTTTCTATACGGTTATAGTCATGAATGCGACAGTTTTCAATATAATTGCCAGCTGGTTTAAGGGTAGCTCGGTCGCCGCCTCCTAAACTGATTCCCCCTGCTCCTACATTATAAATATGGCAGTTGATAATTCCGTTTTGTGTTCCCCCTTTCCGATTGAATAAGATATTTTCATATAATGTTCCCATCAGATCTCCGACGTTACGTGATGCAATGGCTCCTCCTTGTGCATGAGCATGTACATTACCCTGTTTTATCGTGCCTCTTCCTACACAGATTCCTACACCTCCCATATTCCGAATGGTACATTGTGCAAGAGTGACATGATGAGTATTTTCCATATATACTCCTATCTGTCGTCCGTATGCGAATGTGATTCCTTTTACAGATATGTTGCTACAGTTTTCTATAGCTAGTAAGGGTTTGTCTAATACGGAAATGTGGATGTCTTTTATTGGGGACGAAGGAACAAAAACATACATTTTTTGTGAACTGTTGTCGATAACATACTCTCCTGGTCGATCTATTTCTTCTATTAAGTTCAGAGCGAACCATTGTCTCCAAGGGGCATCCGACATAAAACCGTATAAAGTATGTTGGGCAGTGTGGATGAGTTTGTTTATTGTGTCTATATGGGCTATGCGAATCATATCGTCTGCATATCCGTGAGCAAAATAGCCTCCAATCCACATATCCTTTGTGTTTTTCCATAGTGAAGGGTGTTTTTCCGTATATCCAAAGATGGGGTAGGGGGCTTTCTTTCCATCTTTTGATATACCTGATTCTTTTACGTTTTTTATCAGAATTGTTGAATCGTTGGGCCATCGGGCTATTTGTAAAGGTTGTTCATTGATAAAGACTTCTGTCCATGAAGCTTGACTGGGACGTCCAAAACCATTGGAATGAAGTCCTGATATTGATATCCCAATTTCCTTAAAATCGAGTTCTTTAACTGAATTTCTTACTTGTGGCTGTAGTCTGTTTAATACAGCTTTATCTTTTATTTGTTTTAATGCTTTTTGTGGAAGATATTTACCTCCGGATATAATTACTTGTTCATCCTGATAGGGATGAATTGAAATATTGTTGGTATTTATTTCTAAAGTTGTATACAGTTCGTATGTACCACCGCGTAAAATAATTTCATTTTTGGGGGAAGGTTGCTCTTTTATTCTATCCAACGCACTTTGTATGTCTTTTAATGGATCTTTAAGAGTTCCTTGTGCACTATCATGCCCTTTAGGAGAAACATACAATGTGAGCGTTTGTGCTGAGGCTTTTCCAATAAAGAAGCATAATAATAATGTAATAAATGTAGGTATTTGCATAAGGTTATTGAACTATGTGTAATTTGAATAGACTGGTTTTGATCAAAAAATAACAACCGACTAATATTTATTAGCCGGTTGTTGGTTGAGGTTTTCCTCAATCTTATTTCTCTGCTTTTTCTGCACGTCGGAAAGCCTTGTCTCCTTGTGCAATAGCTTTATCTGCCTGTTTAATCACAGCCTCTACTTCTTTCATCAGCGATTCTGTTTTTGAATCTGAAGCAGATAATTTTTGCAGCTGGTCTACAGTGCGCTGCATCTGTTTGATAAGCAAATTATTCTGTTTGTTGATTTGTTCTGCATTGGCTTTGATTGTACCTTTTTTTACATTGGCCAGCCATTCTTTGAGTCCTTTGATTTTTTGTTGCAGTGTACCGCTTTCGGCAGCCAATTGAGAATACAACTCTTCTTCCGGAGTGGCAAAAGCATGGTGGAAGCCTTTTACCTCATTCCAGTGTCCGCGTGTAAAATCGGGGAAGGCTACTGCTGCACAGCCATTGTCCATAGACAAAGCTCCTAATTCGGCCAATGAACACCATTCTGCCAAGTCGTATACATCCATGTCCAAAGGCAATCCGTTTTGCAGACAGTATACCAGACGGCTGTCCATAATAAAGTCCATACCCCCATGTCCGCCTACTTCTTTTGCCATTTCACCGTATTTCTTGAGGATAGGATGCTGGTATTTGTTAATCAAGGCGTCCATTTCCGCTTTAGGAAGGAAAGTGTGAGTACTCAAGTTGTCTACTTGCGGTTGTACTCCTGAAGCTTTCATCTGGCTGGCATCCACGGCATATCCTTCTATCGGATATTTATTGGCAAATCCTTTTGTACCTGTCAACTGATACAAACGATTGTACGGCTGTGGGCTCATTACATTATGTTGGATTTCGATTACCTTTCCATTTTCGGTGCGCAGCAATGTAGTAGTATGATCTCCATTGCGGAATGATTCACATTTCTCACCGGTTGCTTTTTCTACCAGAGCACGTCCGTGCACCGATTTAGTATCCATTGCCACCAGAGTTGTGATGCGGTCGCCGCGGTGAATATCCATAGCCTGTGCTACCGGGCCTAATCCATGTGTAGCGTACACATCTCCTCGGTTTTCTTTATTATAGCGTAGGCGCCATCCCAATTTGTCTTCTTTTCCATTTTTCCAATAATAATTCCAGAAATCGTCCAAATTGTGGATGTAAGCTCCTTGAGCACGCAATACCTCTCCAAAAACTCCATGTTGAGCCATGTTGAGTGTATTCATTTCAAACCAGTCGTAGCAGCAGTTTTCCAGAATCATGCAGTGCTTGCGGGTTCTTTCACTGAGATTAATCAATTCCCAGCACTGTTCCAGATTCATAGCCGATGGAACTTCAATGGCAGTGTGCTTGCCATGCTCCATGGCACATTTTGCAACGGGAAAATGATGATCCCAGTCTGTAGCTATATAAACGAGGTCAATATCATCACGTTGGCAGAGTTCTTCGTATCCTTTAGCTCCAGAATAGATTGCTGCTTGGGGAAGACATGCTTTTTCCAGATATTTTTGACAGGCTTCTGCGCGCTCTTTTTCGTAATCACAAAGGGCAACGATTTCTACTCCCGGAATATGTGTAAAACGTTCTACAGCTCCCGGTCCTCTCATTCCAAGACCGACAAATGCTACACGTACCACTTTCATTTTAGGTACAGTCAGTCCGGTTACGTTTTCCTGACCGGCCGGGCGTTCTGGAGTATTTATAACGATTGTTCCTTTTTCCCAGTGCCATTCTGTAGAAGGCGATAAAGATTGGGCGGTGGTTGAAGTTGGAAATACAGCCAAAGCACAGCATGTATATGCTCCCACAATCCATTTATTCAGATTCTTCATAGTGTATAGTTATTTATATGGATAATTCTTAGTGCGACAAAGATAGGTATTTTTTTTACATCGGGATGATTTTGAAAGTCTTTTTTGGGTATAGGTATCAGATTTCTTTATTGGAACTGTTTTTTTGAAATAAATTATATTTATGAACTTTTCAAATATGACTTATTGATATAAGGAAATAAGGAAAGGGTGAAATGAAATAAAAAAGTAGATATGATAAAAAGAAAAATCGCTAACAGATTGTTTAATAATCTATTAGCGATTGTTTTTTGTGGTACCACCAGGAAATGAACTATCTTTATAATTTCCTCTGTTTCAGCACCAAATCAATATCCTTAAATTATAGAACCACCGAATCAGCCTTATACTTAATTCATCAGTTCTCAATTGATTTTGTCTCTCATTTTTGACACTGCAAATATCGGGAGTAAGTTCGATTCCTGCAAACTTTTCGGGGTTAAAAAATAAGCATAAATCTAAATATATTTTTTTGTTGCTTATATTCAAATAGTTGTCAATGGTATCATCAGAGGAAAGACGTTCACAAATAAAGATATTTAGTATCTGTTGTTGTTCTTCAGTTATTTTCATGGACATTTGTTTTTGCCATCAGGGAATTTGCATTTTCAAAAAGGAAGCGGCGGATTTTTACCCGTTTGGCATCCGCTTTGATATCATCTGTAACGATAAGTACATGCTGTTTTTCTGCCGTGATTTTCCGTCTTGCTTCTTGCCAGGCATATTCTCCGTGCGTTATGCTGCTCAGACTCCAGGAATCCTTCTGTGCATATGTCTCAAATACCATGTCAAACACAGCCTTGTAATTTTCTATTGTTTCAGACGGCAATTCTTCATGCAATGCATTATTTCTGTATTTTTGCCGTATGGGAACCATGACGGGGCCATATTTCCAGGCTTCAAAACAATCCTCGAACAAGGGCTCTCCTGTTTGGATGATGGATTCACGTTGAGCGAAATAAAGTAACTTATGTAACTTCATTTCATCAATCTCCTTACCAAACTGTTGCCGATAGTGCAAACAGATATAGGATGCTATTTTTACGACATCTGCCATAAGGTACTGTTTTTCTTTGTACCAAAGATAACCATCTTTTATGAAATTGGCTAATGAATCATATTTGTTTGATTGGATCACATTTTGATTATAAAGATGTCTATCTGTTAAATGCGGCAATTTTATTGTCTTCTAGAATTTTTAATATGTCATTCTCCCGGTATAGGACTTTTCCTCCTATTTTATAGTAAGTCATTTTTCCACTCATCCTGTATTCTATTAATGTCCTTTTGGACAACTTTAAGGCTTCCGATACTTCTTGTTCTGTAAGATAACGTTCTCCGTTAAGGACAGGTCTGTAAATGTTTGATTCGTTGTCCAGCAAATCGGAGATTTGTTTCAGAACTTTTATCAGTTTTTGTATCTCATCGCTTTCTTTTGTCAGTACTTGATGCCCAATATCCATGTTCACTTCTGTTTTAAATGTTGTTCCATAAAAATTAATATATCCTTTTTCTTGTAATAAATTTTTCTGTCTATACGGCTGAATGGTATATATCCTTTCTGCCGTAGTGTGAGTAGTTTTCTGATTGAAATGTCCATCATGGCACATACATCCTGATTGTCCATCCATTCATCCAGACTTTCCTTGTCTGTTCCGGTATGGCTTTGTAGCTTTATTTGAATGTTTTGGAGCCATCTGTTTATTTCTGCAAAGGCGGCAGATTCGATATTCACTATTTCCATAGGCATTGTATTGTTTTGTGTCAAAGTAAGCAGAATTATCTGAAAATGACAATGTTGTGTCATCAGATGGCACCAGATGTCATCAGATGTCATTGCTTTAGAAAGAGTGTAAACCATTGACATTTTTTGTTTACAGGTTTACACTTTTACTTTACACTATGGAAAATATGGAGTATTTATATATATCTGATAATCAAATATTTGTAAGTCAAACGGCTTAAAAGGGATAAGTTGGCACAAAGTTTTCACTATTAAAGTCATATACTCTTCAAATGCGCATGACAAGGGTATCCGTTTATTTCACTTAATACATAGAATTATGTCGTACATAGATAATGAGATACTCGAAAGACTAATAGGAACAATGGTGGAAGGCTTTGCCAGGATTGAAAAGAAACTGGATCAGATGAACCGCCTGAAGGAATGCATGAACGGTGACAGGCTGCTGGACAATGTGGATTTGGCGGAATTGCTCGGCGTGTCGCAACGCACATTGGCGCGTTACAGGAAAGAGGGAAAAATCAGATACTATTCCATGGAAGAGAACGGGAAGTCCTTCTATCTGGCTTCGGAGATACAGAAGTTTCTGCTTGAACGTGGAAACAGGATGAATGAGCCGATAAGGAAATAGATTGCGGAAGGGTGACCGTACCTTGTCTTGCGGATGGTACGGTCATTCTTTTTCAGACAGGTATCGGCGTGACCTTCAATGTATCCAGATTGACATAGGCTCCCCTGTGTAGAGTCTTTCCTTCCCTGAACATTTTCCAGAGCAGGTCACAGCCGATGTGTGCCAGGACGGAGTTTATGAACAGGTCCTGCTTTTCCAGAGCCTCTGCCAGAGAACAGCTCGGTCCTGAATCTTCTTCCTTGATTTTTGCATAGTTCACCTCCTCGGTGATTACATTCATTCTGGGTATGGGTATGTACTCCTGTGAGGAGGGCTGGAGAATCTTTTCACGGATTGTACCGATAATTATCTGTCCTTTTGTCTGGGTGTTTCCGAAATCCATCCAATATATTGGGTCCAGATAGTCATTCAGATTCACCTTACGAATCGATTTCAGGAATTTCCATAGACTGAGCCGTGAGCGTATGCTGTCCGTACAGGTAATGATGATGTTGGCTGTGCCTGGCGTGTCATTGTCCGCAGTCTTTCGGACCGGAAAGCTTTTCGGTTCCGCTTTCCATGCATAGCCGAAAAAACGGTTGATGCGTGTAACGAGGGATACGGCCTTGTTCAGTCCCAGCTCCGTCTCGCTGAAGAGCTGGCGTCCTATGTTGGCCTGGCTGACCGTGTCCGGATCGAATACCGTGACGTGCAGTCCGGGATGTCCCAACGCTTCGAGCGCCATGCTCATGCGTGCCAGGTTGGTTATCACTTGTGAACCGGTTCCTCCGGCTCCGATGACGAATACCGTTACCGGATGACGCGGATTGAGCAGGTAACGGTCAGTAAAATGTATCTTCTTCATGGGAGTATGTCTTTTAGTTTTTTATCCAAGGGCTTGAGTTCGTCCATGTCGAACGGGTTGTTTCTTGCGTTTTCCGTTACGATGACAAGATTTGAAACCGTCGGGTTGACATTTCCACCCAGATGGGAGAATTCTGTCAGCCAGAACCTCTTTTCCCAGTATTCAAGCAAGGAAAGAAAGGTCGGATTCAGGGGCTTTTCCAGAGAACAGCTTCCAAGGCAGACGCTTGATCCGGTCACATTGAAAAACGGGGCACGAAACAACTGTGTCGTTTCCGTCGGACGTTTCCCCTTGAAGGCAAACACATCCATGTCCCCGTTCTCTACATGATAGACAATTCCCGGAAGATTAAATTTTCCGTCCTGTATGTTCAGGTTCCTGTGAAAGAACATCTGTCTCTTTCCGGGAGGATTGTACCAGACGTATTTCTCCTGTCCCTTTCTTGGATTGCAGGCCAGCATGTTTCCTGGAATTCTGCCGGCAGGTATTCCGTTCATTTCTTCCGTATAGGATTCCATCAGGGTATTCATGAATTCGTATGTTATGGGAACACCTGCCCCCATCTGTCCGCTTTTCCCGATAGGACGCAGTTCGAGGAAATAACGTCTGCCATGTTTTATTCGATCATCGTATCGGTAAGCGATAATGGCCGCCTTGGGCACCATCATATTCTGTATGTTTCTGGTCAGTTCGTTCATGATGCTTTATAAATTATGAGTGACATGTCTTACAAATTTGCCGAACCATCTGGAGAACCGTTCCGGATAGTCTCCGGGCCGGAACAGTTCTTCTGTTTCCGGTGTGATGTAGGTAAATGATACGGGAGTCTGGTTGTATGTTTCCTGGCACTCGCAGCTGAAACAGTTTTCAACGTCTTTTGTAACTTCATCCATGAGGGCATATGCAAGCAGAATCTGAGATTCGAGCGGTGGCGGGTCGAAATCCCTTCCCTTATCACTTGCATAGTCATAGTCGTAGTTCATGATATGCGGACTGTTTTCCGAAATCAGAGACATTCCTTCACCAATCAGTTCCAGCAGCATTTTTTCCTGTTCGGTGGAAGGTTCACAGTTGCGGATATGTTCTTCCAGGTTCCGGCAGAAAGCTCTGGAATGCATGCGGCTCAGTTTCTTGTGAATCCGGCCTTTATCATATGACATGAAGAGCCTGTCCTTTTTAATCAGTTCTTTCCTTTCTTCCTCGTCCAGATCATCAAACTCTATACAGTCCATATATCCTTCCGACATTTCATAATACAGAGTGTCGGTTATATCCAACATCCGGTGATGCTTGATAAACCGCCTGATGAATTCCAGCGCTATCTTCTTTATTTCGCCGTGCAGCTTTTCTGTAAAGTCTATCGGCATGAAGAATAGCGTGTAATCCGGCCAGTCGTGGAAATAGTATATACAGAACTGGAGCTTGTCATTTACAAGCTCCAGATTTACATGATGGGATACAATAGAGTCCAAAGCATTGTACAACAAGCTGATTTTTTCTCTTGTCGAAGCCTTGTCCCTTGGGTGGTATGGCAGCTCCACCTCCAGGAGCTGCGCATACTTCATGGCTGAACGGTATAGAAAATCAAGATTCTCTTTCGTGGTGACATTTATCTGGATGTCCTCATTTTTTTCCACATACAGATCCGGGGCGGTGGGAAGCAGCCTCGTATTCAGAAAACCATGAGGTTTTCTGCGGGTGGAAGCCTTCTTTTCTTCCTGCTTCGTACTCCCCGGCTTATGCCCGTATTTTCGAGTTCCGATATGATTAGCCGGGCTAAATCTTCTATGGCCTGTCCGGTAAGTTGTGTACATGGCTTTTTGTTTTTACGTTGATACTTCTTCATATTGCTAACCTTTCACTCCGATGGTTGTCTTGAATTCATATACGGCCTGGTCGTCCTCTATTTCCGGCCCGTGTACCGTCGCCGTAGTCAGTTCCGGATAGTTCAGGGAATAGAAGTCCATTACTTCCGTAGGAGACATGCCGTTTCCCGGGTCATCCAATACGATTTCCTTGCCGTTTCTCTTCATTTTGAATACTCTTTTGATTCCTTTTATTTCAAGTGCCATATCTTTTTATGATTTAGTGATGTTGAACAATGTTTGTATCTAGCAGCAGACGGTTTCAACAAGTTGTGCCTCGTCCTTCATCCTGTATTCCGGTGGAAAGTCCTGATACTGCGCATACGGATCTTCTCTAAGCAGTTCCCTGTCATTCTCGTCTTCCATGTCAAAACAGAAATTGTTCTCGGGTTGTGAAGGAGGAACATGCCCGTTTCCTCCGGTGTTATAAAATGTTTGCTCCGGTTGTTGTGGAGGGATGGGCGGCTGCCTGTATCCTGTTCCCATACCGGGCTGCTGGTATGGCGGCTGTTGGGGTTGTGAGGGGAACATGCCGGGTTGCGTGTATGATTGTCGGGTCGTCGGTCCGTTACCGGCAGAATACTGTGGAACGGTAGCAGCCTGCGGTTGTCCGGGCTGTTCCACGTTGCCGTATTGTGGAGGGTTTTGTGGAATCGGATGTGGTGGCTGGACCATATTCCCATGCGGGTTCGGTTGTGTGGCAACCGGTTGTGGTTTCTGCGTGGAAGTCATTTCGCCAAAGAGACTCCCTTGTGCCGCCTTTTTCTGTATGTCCGATACCTTCCCGTCAATTTCTTTTTGTTTTTCCGGTGTTGCCAATACCCTCGCCTGCTTCAGCCATGTGAGCGCTTCCTGGTAACGCTGGTTCCTGTCAGCCTCATCTGCCTTTGCAATCAGCCGTTCCATTTTTTCGCGTTTTTCTCTTGCTTCTTTGGATTCGGCCGTGCTTGCCGTTGTTTTTGAATTTTTACTTTGTACGGCTTTTTCGGCCTGCTTCTCAAAATTCTCCACGTTGGCAAGAAGTCCCTGCACTTTTTGTACGGGCTGTGAAATGGTCTGTAGGAACTGCATGTCCAGTTCTTCGGGAGTACCGCTCATTACAAGGGGAGACAGATTCTGCTGTATGTCCCCTTTCAGGCTGTTCCGGCGTGGAATGACTGAAACACTCAGGTTGTTTTCTACTCGGCGGATGTTGATGCTCAGGTCTGTGCCTGCCGTAATCAACAGATAGATTGTTTGAAAAAACATAATGGGTTAATTTAAATGTTATACATAGGTTTCTTTAAAGAATTCTTTCAATACGGCTTCCCTGTCCGGCCTGTCCGCTATGTCACGTAGGCATTCCAGATAGTAGCCGATATTGCGCGGTTCGTCCACTGTGCCCGGAAGGCGTCTTCTGACAGGCCTGGTGCGTTCGACCGGTGGCTGTACCGCCGGCATTGCCGGAGTCTGCGGTGTACATGTCCTTGTTTCCATATCCTTTTCTTTATGCGAACAGCAGTCCGACAATGAACAGTACAAAAATGATTCTGACAATCAGCAGCAGGGCTCTGAAAAGGAATCCGGCTATCCCTCCCGCGAGCAGGAACAGTGCGACCATGCCTGTGGGCATTATGCCCTTGCCGATCAGCAGCAATATTCCGGTAAGTAGAAGCAGCGCTACCATATGTCTGCTGATGCTTTCAATGAGTTGTAGTTTCATAACTTTTAATTTTTTATGAATGAATAAATAATCCCATCGGGGTATGTTTTCCCGATTTTACAGGCTTTTTGAAGTATTGGATTGCCTTTTTGCGCAAGGCCTGGCGGGAAAAAATACCGGAGCGCAGCGAGGATGATTTTTTCCCGGCCAGCCCGAAGGGTAGCCTTGCAGCAAATAACGAGGCAATCCAATACCTTTGCCGGCAAAAGCGGAAAAACATATTTTTCTTTCCTATACGAAAAATGCAGACCTTCCGGCCTGCATTATTTCCTGTTTTATCCTTTCCTGTATCAGTTACAAGGAATATAGGTGTCAAATATGTCGTCTGTAATCTGCTTGGTCAGAAGTTTTACCTTCTGGAGGAAATCCCCTTGTAAGATTTCTCCCCTTTCCAGGCTGGAAAAATCCGCTTCCCAGTCTCCTGTCAGCGAGGCATCCGCAATCTTCTTGTTCCGTATGGTTTCGTATGTGAACATTCCCTTCGGTGTCGGTACGATGTATTTGCCGGAATAGCGTATATATTTCCGTTCAAGCAGTGTGCGTATGATACTGGTACGTGACGTGACTGTACCGAGATTGTACTGTTCCATATATTCCAGCAGTTCGGCGTCCGTGAACGGACAGACCGGAAGCTGTTTCTTGTGAACAAGATTACAGCCGGATATTTTTATGAGTTCTCCCTCTTTCAGTTCCGGAAGATTGTCGGTTATGTTTCCCTCTTTTGTTGATGTGGTATTCCGGAGCACCCCTTTCCAGCCTTTATGGATGATGCGGTTGTTTACGGTGGTAAACACTTGTGCCGCACATATGGCCTCAACGGTGACCGTTTCCATAAGACAGGGAGGCATGAAGGCTTCCAGCATTCTTCCGGCTATGAGACGGTAAACCTGCATTTCTTTTTCTTTAAGCCCTTCCGGACGGATACCTGTTATAATAATGGCATGATGGTTGCGTCTTTCACTTTCGTTTACTGTTCTGCCCGGCTGTAAGTCCGGAGAGACAGGGAATTCAGTTGCCGGAAAAAGTTTCCAGGCGGACAGCCGTGCCAGTATTGCCGGCAGATATTCATATACATCTTGAGGGATATGACGGCTGGCGGTTCTGGGATATGTAATCAGCTTTTTTTCATACAGAACTTGGGTAATGTCGTAAACTTCCATTGCTGTCATGCCATGATGTTTGCCGGCATATATCTGCAAGTCGGTAAAATTGAAAAGTGCAGGAGGCTGTATTTCCTGTTCATGCCGTGCGACTTTTGTAATCCTGGCCGTACCAGCCAGCTTACAGTCCTGATAGAACATGGAAGCGATTTCCTTGTCACTGTAATCTTCCGCACAGCGCATCTTGAACAGCACGTTGTCTTTTTGCAGGTTTATATATATAGGCCAGGTATCTGTGGATATATGGTTTTCCCTCTCACGGTAACGGCGGCTGATGGCAGCCAGTACGGGCGTTTGTACCCTGCCCAGAGAATTGTTTCCCAGCCCGGTTGCCTTGCATATGGCATAGCTGGCATTTACTCCGAGCAGCCAGTCTGCCTTATTGCGGCTGTCGGCAGAGAGGAACAGCCCGTCATAGAGGCTGTCCGGCTCCAGGTTTTCCATACCCTTGCGGACCGCTTCATCCGTCAGGGATGAAATCCACAGTCTGAGACACGGCTGTGTGCATCCGAGATGTTGGTAGATGTAACGGAAAGCCATTTCTCCGTCCCTCCCGGCTTCCATGGCGGAAATGATGGTATCGCACATTTCGAGGACTTTTCTGATTGTTTTCAGCTGAAGTACGGCTTCAATATCCGGAATCCAGCCTGTTTCCGTGCGGACATGTCTGACCGTCAGCCTGAATTCGGATGGGATGAAAGGAAAGTCTTTCCGTTCCATTCTTTCCATGCCGTAATCCTTTGGCATGGCCAGTGAAATCATATTACCGAAAGTCCAGGTAACCATGTATCCGTTACCTTCCATATATCCGTTTCTTACTTTGGTGGCGCCGATAGCCCGTCCGATTACTTTTCCTACACTGGGTTTGTCTGTCAATATGGCAATCATGATATGTTCTGTTTTTAAGACTTCCTGTACAGTAAGTGATATACTGTACAGGAAGAACGTAATACATGGATTTAATTATTTGGGGAAGTTATTCCGTTTATACTGAATATCGGTTTTCCGTCGTTGTCTTCCTGTAGTCTGAGGGTAGCATCCATGCCTAGGGAAAACGCCGTTGTTTTCAACCTAAGTGAAATAATACCCGTTTCCTTCCCTTGCAGCAGCAGGTCGAGGTTTCCGTCTTTTTCGATTTGAGACTTGCTGATGCCTACCTTTTCAAGTTTTTCCCAATTCAGTTGGTCAGCCTTGTAGATGTGATTTTTGTTTTGTTCCATTGTCTTTTTCTTTTTTGATGTGAATATCAGAGGCATTTATTCCATTCAGACGGCCTGTTTGGAACCTTGTTTCTGTTCCTGCTGTTTGGAACTGTTCTCAGTCTGTGAAACCCGTCGTGAAGTGTCACGGCGGATATCCGGATTTTCTTGGAAATATTGGATTTGTCCGCTATTGGGGTTTATTTTTGCATAGGCACTGAATGACTGTCCGTTTGGCCCCTTAAGATCGGAAAGGAGCAGGGCTTTTCCGTCTTGAAGTGTGGCTTTTTCCTTGGCTGTCAGCAGATGTCCGTATAATTCTGCCTGGATAGTGGGGGCAGCCCTTTCATCGAATCCGTCCGGAGTGCGGGAATATTGAGGTCTGCCGCTCACCATGTCAAGACGGACAAAAGACGAGAATTCTTCTCCTTTCTTGTTTATCATATTTTCCAGAAAAATAGGCTGGCCTTTTCGGAGTGCTTCCTTATCTTCCGGAGTAAGCTGTACGGAACTGATTTCCTTTGGAATATAGATTTCTCCGGTTTCCGGGTTGTGACGCGTGTATCTCAGATCGTTTGTCACCTTGTCCATGGTAACGAAAGATGAAAAAAACGTTCCGTCCTTCCGTTTCATGTCTTCTACCAGGATGGTATGTCCCTCGTTCAGGGCCTGAATCTGCATGGGTGTAAGCTTGACCCCTCCGAGCTCGTTTCTTCTGAATCCCTGTTCCTTGTCAAAAAGAAATTCGATTCCCCTTCTTTCTGCATTGTACTGGATGTGTGAGTTGAATTCCTTTCCGTTGGCGGAGGTCATTCCGTCAACAAATATCTTTTCACCGTTTTTGAGCTTTTGAATTTCATCCGGAGTCAGTTTCACTCCTTTGATTTCTTCCGGGATATAGACATTCTCCTGTCTGACCGCTACCAGCTCATTGGTATTCTTGTCAATGGAAATCAGACAGGGTTCATTTTTCCCTCTCAGGTTAAGTTCCGCCACACGTCCCATATTCCCGTTTTCACGCAGGTTTTTCTTGTCCTCTTCCGTGAAGATGTGCCCGAAATACGGACGGTCCAGTTCCGGCTCCTTTCTGATTCCGTGGATACCTAACAGCACCATTCCTTCGTGGGACATCAGCGAAAGACGTGCGTCCAGTTTGGCTGTGAGCACTCCCGGAATATTCAGGGTAAGCGGCATGGTCTTGTTCGTCTTGTAGCCTTTCAGCATGCCGTCCAGTTGTCCTGACTGCTCCAGCATTTCCTTTGAGATTCCGACTCTGCTCAGTTCTTCCCAGTTGATCATGTTCTCGTCATACCGGTACATTGGCTTTTGCTGCTGTGGCTGGGGACTCTGTTGTTCCTGGCCTGTAGCCGCTGCTTCCACTTGTGAAACCTGTTCCGGTACCTGTGATGTCTGCTCCTGCTTTTTTGCCATTGTTGTCTTCTCCTCTTCTTTTTGATTGTTTGCTTTGGGTACGATTTCGTAATTCTTGAGAAATTCCTTGACCGCATCCGTTTTTTTTCCTTCCGCAAGGTCTTTTATGGCCTGCCTGTTTCTCTTGTAATCGTTGATGGTCAGCCTGATCAGTTGGAAGTGGGTAGGATTTTTCAGCTGTTTCCAGAAATTCTGGAGGAAGTTTTCAAGGATGCTTGAGTTCTTGTCGAATTTCAGGAAATCTTTTTCATTCTCTTCCTTAGGTTGGACAGCCTTGTAATTTCCATTTTCGTCCACTTCACTGATTACTCCGAGTCTTTCTTTTGGATCGCTCTTGTTGTGAACCAGCAGAAGTTCGTCAATCTGTTCTACATAGGGCTTTTCAGACTTTTTCCTGCGGCTTTGCTTTTTTTCTGCGTTAGGACTGTTGTTTTGTGCCATAACCGTTGGTTTTAGTGATTAATGGATTTGTTTCACAGTCCAAAAGTAAGATTTGTAAACTGATAAACCATTGATTTACAAAATGGTGTCATCAGATGTCATCAAATGTCATCAGATGTCATGGCAAAGAGATGTGGAATGGAAGAAGGAAAGAGAAAAGCGAGGAGAAGAAAGGTAGAAAACGGGAAATGTAAGGATATGCAAGGATGGAACAGCGCAGCCATAGCCTATGCAGATTGGAGGGAGCTGAAATCCCTGTCTTATTGTCGGGAGAGTTTAAAGCGGTTCTTTGTTTTTGGTGTTGTTTTATATATTTCCCGGTTCTTCATAGATGTCGGTCTGTATAATGATGGCCTCTGTATTATAGCCATGCGTCATGTCGGTCGCAGTTAATCCCTGTAATCTTTTTCAAAGTTCCCAATCCGTTTGCCGCCGCATTCTTTTTCAGGAGAATTTTCATGGCGGCAGCCATAAAGAAAATTCTCCTGAAAAAAGGAACAAATGCGGCTGGCAAATCAGGATTTGGACTTATCTTTGATGGAAGGGATAACTGTTTCACGTCCATTCTTCGTGTTGTAATCTTGATTGACTCGTATATGAATATTCTTTTTTATTGGATTATAGTTGCATTCATGTATAGAGATGTCAGTTTTGTAATTGTACTTCCATGCCTTCCAGTTCGTTGTTGTAGTTTTGGGTATTCAAAATTTGTACATCTGAAGTAAGCCATGTAAGGCGTTTTCTCAGTTCATTCCTTTTGATGCTTATTTTGAAATTTGCCCGTTCCAGAAGGTTTGCCGTCGAAACATCCAGTTCTACCCAAGCTATTACTTTCAGGTCCTTTTCATTATTCAGGTGCTCTATATATTTTTTCCATTTGTCCGGCATATTTGTCGAATGTCTCGCACCGCCTACTATAGTAGCCAGCGAATCTCTGACTTTTTGGGCTACTTCGACAGAAATGTCATCGTTTTCGCCAGTCAAGCGCTGCCTGTTTTTGCGATTGCCGTAGCCTCTGAAGGATTTTACTTCTACAAAGAGTAAAAGTCTCTTGCTGTCATTGAATCCAATAAAGTCTATGCTTTTGGTTTCAGGAACCTTCTTGCAAATTTTTTCTCGGTAATCAGCTTCCTTGTCCAATTGATATACTTCCCATTGGTCACTGAATCTGAATAGAAGCCCGCTTTCATTAAACTCTTTCATTGTGTCTGCTCATATATTCGTTTTCCAAATCAAAAAATGCCGAATATTCTTTCAATATCGGATTATGGTTTACGTCTATCAGTTTGTCAGCCACTTCTACTTCCACCTTGTGTTCTGTCTTGTATAGGCTGAAGAAACGTATTTCAGGACTTTCTTCCGGAGCAAATTCAGCCATCATTGACAGTTTGTGTGACAGCAGATAGTCATGTGTAGACACAAATATCTGTACTTTGTATTTTTTTGCCAGTTCTAAAAGGAGATCGACAATGATTGATATCAAAGTAGGGTTCATGTTTGACTCTGGTTCATCCCAAAACAGGATGCTTCCCGGCTTCAGTTCTCCATTGATGCAGAGATATAATATGGTAGCCATTTTTCGTAATCCTTCTGCCACCAGATGGGCTTCGTATTCATTGCCATCATCTATTACATAAAAGCGGTTTCCTTTTCTCACTACACTTATATTCCACTTGCGCAGTACAGGTGAAAGCATATCCTGCACCTCTTTCAGAGCTTCATTCTTTAGTGGTGCTGCGTCCATGGCCTTTGCCAGGTCAAGGTAGGTTTCGTCGAATGAGATTTCCCTTTTTTCATAAAGGCTTATGAAGCCTTCGAATAGTGAAAACATTTCCCTCGGAGGAATGTATATGAAATGAGGCTGCTCTATATAAGTGTTGTTGTCGGATTTTGCCAGCGATGCCTTTTCTCCAAAAGTATAGGCAAGTTCGTCTGAATCCAGTGTTATTCTTACAGATGCGGAACCGGTTCCGTATTTATATACTAAATGCCCTAATGTGTCCGGCTTGAAATATCCGAGCAGCTTTTCTGTAAATAAGTCTCCGAATTTATCTTTTGTCTTTGAAGTTGACTGTTCAAAAAGCCAGTTGGCCTTCATTGAAGCTGCAAGACATTTCATTATATGGGTCTTTCCGGTACCGTTACGTCCTATAAAAACGTTGATGCCTTTGCAGAAGGCAAGGTCACACTCTTCAAAGCATGTGAAGTTATTTAGATATAATTTTTTAATCATGATTGTTACAATTTGATTTCTCTGAAATAGAATCTGCAAAGGTAAGAAAATCCTTACACTGGCACAATTCATTTTTGTATTTTGTATCTGTTGTTATCCTAAACAGGAGTTAATGCCAAGAAAACTTCTTTTTTCCGGATGCTTTTTGTCAGATAGGTGTATTTTCCTGCGTATGCCCTTTAGTTTTATTTCCACTTTCATGTCTGCCGGGAACAACATATCCGTTAGCTCACTTACGATTTTCCAACCTTTCCCTCCTTCTAGAAATTCCGGAATCCGCTCTTGTGGAATTTCCTCAATAATCATAACAGAATCGTATAGTCCGTCTCTGTAGTTGCTTCCCAGGACAAAGTTTTCTCCGATGCGCATTGCTCCGAGCTTGCCGGTACGTCTGTCGGTCTGTGTGTTGATCACAGAATCTATTCGTACAGGCAGTCCCAGAATTAGTGTCATGGCCTTGCAGATATTTCTTTCATTTCCTCTGATGCGATGTAATATCGGTAATATTTTTATGAACATTGCTGCTTGCTGAAGCGACAGCAGTTTCACCAGTGGCCAGTATGCGGCGAAGATGCTTGCAAAGTCGGGGTATATGTTCTTGTTGTCCACACGTCTTTCCAGCAACTGCGTTTCTACTTTTGTCTGGTCAATTTCGTTCTCATACAGGGAGAAGAACTTGCGTATCTTCTTTTCCTGAATTCTGCTCTCTCTCACACGCTGCACCATAGTCTCTATGTCTTCTACCGGGAGTTGTCGCCCGTCAAAGAACAGGCCTTCGGGCAGTATGTCGAACAATCCTCTACGATTGACATATACCTTCAGGTAGTCCGATGCTTCTTTGTCCGGTTTATAGAGCAGTTCGGCACCGTCAATGTCTTTGCCTATGCCTGCCCGCTGTTCTCCTCTTCGTACAATCTGTATGTCTCCGTAGTCCACTCCCCGTTCGATGAGTGCGGATAGAATGACCTCCGCAAGAAAATCTGTTTCCAGCGTGTTGGCATTTTGCAGGTGTTCCTGCACTGTTTGCATGTCAATGTCCTTCATGGTTAGCCAACTTTTTCTGTGAATATACGATAATTGAATCTGTCAAGCGAACGGCTTGTCAGACGGCTTTTCAGATCTTCCACCATGAAATCAATATCCCTTTCTTCATCTTTTCTGAGTGTCAGGTGGATGTCAATAGACCGTATCAGACCTTCATGAGGTCTCGGACTCACCATTGTCCCGTGTTCTATGCGGATATCCTTCAGGTATTTTCCGAGTTCTTTCCGGCAGAAGTTCAGTATATCGGTTTTTGTCACAATCCTGTCGCGTGTGGTCAGTGCATATTTGTACATGTCAAACCGGTTGGCTGATATGGGTATGCCTTTTCCGCCACGTGTAGTGGTGAGCATGAATGTACTGTCTTTTTTCAGGCTTGCGTCTTCCAGCGGCAGCAACGGAGTTCCCACCGGCAGGTCGTTGGCGACCTCACAGATGCTTGTATAATAGTCCACATACAGCATTTCTGCTTTCTCCGGCAGGTCAACCAGCAGGTAGGAGAGCGACCCGGTTGCCGACTGGATGTTCTTTATCATTTTCTCCATATTATTCAGCAGGCTGTCCATTTCCTGTATTTCGCTTGAGAATGTATCCCTTTCAAGCGAGGCGATGAATGCCCCTCTGTCCTGTAGCAGGTCCAGTACCCTGTACAGATATTCCTTTACCTCACGCGAGTTCATCCGTTCACATCCGCCACGTCTTATTACATAGGTATTGTTGTGCTCCTTGTTTTCTCCACCGAAAGGTATTTCGGTATATTTTCTGTTCATGATGTCTGATACCGATGCCACTGAATAGAAGTGCTCGTCCTCTCCCGTTGGCAGAGGTATAACCGCCGTCAGGTCATTCACTTTGGAGATGAAGTGTTTCAAACGCTTGTTCATAACGATTACAGCGTTCATGCATACCTTCATTTCATCCAGACAGTCCGGGGTGAAGTTGGAGGGGAGTTTTACCTTGAACCAGTACAAAGGCTCGTTTCCTTCAAATAAGGCTTCCGGGTAATGCCCTTTTATTTCTTCCGGTAATGCGGATTTTTGTCTGGCATCTATTGACAGGGGACCTGTGACCCTTATGAACTGGCTGTTGTACGAAGCCAGGATGTCACGCTCTATTTCCTGTTCTGTATCGCATATCGAAAACAAGGTTTCCGGATTGTCCGAATCCTCTTCAGGTGCCAGTCCGTGCTGAATGTTAAGCGGTGTTCCGCAAAAGCTCCATTTGGAGTAGGCAAGCAGTGAATAAAGACTTTGCCTATTCTCCCGGAAAGGCATTTCAAAATAGAACGGAAAATCTTCCAGTCTCTGTATTCTTTCGTCCATCCTTATGCCTATCCATATCGTATGGTTGTATAGTCCGGCCATATCCAGAGGAGCCCGGTAAACCAGTTCCTTGGTCATGGTCGCATCCAGTGCGTAGATGTCTCCGTTGCATATCAGTTTGCATACGTCTCCGTTATACAGCACTGTGTCTCTTACCGGATAAAGGCTGAATTTTCCTTTCTGTCTGGCTTTGCCGGACGGCAGATTGGCAAAGAAACCTGTTTCCTTTTCGAGTGTTATCTTGGTGGAACCGTTCGGCAGGGCATGGCATACTCCGTGTGCCGGATGCACATGTACCAGCGTGTCAGGTGTCAGCATGTTTGCTATCTTGTCCAGCATACGGTTGTGGCTGTCCTCTATTTCGTGCGACAGGCCGAACAGCTCGCTGGAGAGTGCTTCAAGCAGCAGCTTTACCAACGGATCAAGATTCTCCACCTTCTTTACACCCCAGTAGTTCATCGCATGGCGATACATACGGGTCTTGATGGCTTCTTTGCTGTAATTCTGGGTATTCATCTTTATTTCATTTTTAATAGAGAAACTTTTTCATACAATCTTTTTTATTATTAGATTCTGTAAAATTATTGAATTTTACAAGAGTATTATTTTTATCTAATCTAAACTTTTTATTCTGATTTCCTGAGCGTATCTTTTTGTTGTTTCAGCGAGTCCTCTCTTTCTTTGATGTACTCTTCGCATAAAGGTAGTAAAATATTTGCTTGTATACACCCTAACTCGCTACTTTTTATCCAGTCCTCGCAGGCTCCACGTTTGTCTCCTATTCTTTTACGTGCCAGCCCACGCCCATAAGTTGCATGGGCTATCAATTGAAAGAAACTCTTAAAGGAACATCAATCCATCTTTTGCGATCATGAAAATGTAAAGAAATAGAATCTCCTTCAAAGAAATTATTTATAATATTTTCCTTAAAGTTTCTATTGAATTCTTTTAAAGAAACATGAATGGTGTCTTTATTTTCTTTAATCATCTTTTTATAATACTTATATAAATGTGTTTGGATTGTATCATTGTTTTCAATGAAGTGATTTAAACTTTTCTTTTCCTTGCACATTTTCTCAATAGCATAACGGAAAAAGCGATGTAGTTCCATGATTCCCAGTTTCTGAGCGTTGTATCAAATCGATTCAAAATAGTTCTGAAACTGTCCATCCACGCGTTTGTCCGTTCTATGGAGTATCGTTCCCTATACAACAATTCATCAAGGACTATACTGTCATTTGTCGTTCCATTTCTTTTGTTGATACAGATGTTTGACACAATTCCATAACTTTTGAGCACGGAGCGGAGGGCTGCACAATCAAATCCGGCATCCGCATTCAGGAAAAGCCCGTCCGTTCTGATGTTGGCTTTTGCCATGTCTTCCATCATGTTCTGCATTACAGCAACAATATTGTGCGTGTCATGATGTTCCCCGCTTTTCGGAACGGACATGGCGAGAGGAAGCCCTTTCCTGTCTGTAAGATAAAGGGCATTGGTCGTCTTGCGTTTTTTCCTTCCCTGATAGCCGACTTCTTCCCCGCCGCGTATAGCCGGAGTGTGGCTTCCGTCAAGATCCACACTTGACATGTCAAGTTCCGAACGGTGCTTGTCCAAAAGTTGCAGCCAAAGCGACTTCCATTCACCTTTCTTGCTCCACTTATTGTAATGGTGAAATACAGCACCGTATTTCAGGACCTTGCCGCTGAACAGTTCTTTCACGGGAAGATATTCCCATTGGCATCCGGTCTTTAACTTATAGAGAATGGCATTGATGACTTCAATCAGACTACTTTTTGATTGAAAACCGCGTTTTGCCACAGAAAGATGAGGAAGTATTTCGTTTTTTATCGTATCTTTGTCCAATACAGCGTACATAGGTTGTTTATTATGAATGAGTTTGGTCACCCATAATATAATGAATAATTCTATTTGTACGCTGTTTGACAACATTTTAATTGATATACATAAGTTTAAATCACTTCAATGGTAAATAATACCCCTCCATAAAACTTCTTATAAGAATAAGTTAAATTATCATTTTGATTCTCTGACTTTAACCAACATTCGCCAGTTCCAGGACATAATTCATCATGTTTAGCAAAGTAAGAGGATTCAAAATAATATATCTCTCTTTTATCATTCTTTTTAAACTCAAAAGATAATGGGTATTTAAGACTAAATATTTTGGATCTATCTTCTCCAATTCTTAATACTATGGGATTTGTATCTTTAATAAACTTTATGAAGAATAGTTGTTCACCATTTTTTGTATATACTTCAGGCATTCTTTTCATCACTTTCATTAATGATGAATGTATTCTCAGATATTGGATTGACCGGTAAAATACTTGCCATTATTTGAGGCGACACGTTTTTTAGTTCTTCCGGTTGTGGATTTGCAGATTGACCATGAAAAGCAATTTTCACTTTACCGCCGAAGGTCATACAGGTTGCTTCTGATTCTTCAGTCAGAAATTTCATGCCAGCTTCCGTTACCTCTGCATTTTCATAACATTTGCTCCATTGTACATTGGCAATACAAGGAGGTGGTGGATTGGTACCCGTATTGCAGTTGCCGAAACACATGTTTGCCGGGGTACAATCCTTATCTGTTGCTGCAACTTTACCGCCATTCAGCTCTACAACCATATTGCTTGTTATTGTAAGAGGGATTGCCGTTCCTGGATTATTATTAGTTATTGACTTGGTGCAATAAACTGTAGCTCCTTTGCATACCAGATATTTCTCGCTCATATTCTATATTTTAAAAAAAACTCTTAATTTTACTCCATAATGTATTACTGCTTGCTGGTTGTTGTTCTTCCGTTTCTAACAGATTAAAAACTTGGCTATAAGGTAAAGATCTTTCATACAGTCGAAATGCGGTGAACTTAGTATTGGAAATGCACTTATCATCAACTAATATATCTAAATTTCCCTCAATAGATTCTATACTCATACTTGCTTTTTCCAAGGTATAATTGAGTTTGAATTTTGAGGACAATTTTCCTATATATCCTCCTATATGTTTGGGGGCTTGCTGATTAAGCAAGTCAGATGTATAGGGTCTATTAGTTATTCCTTCTCGAATAATATTAATAATATCCGATTCTTCTGGTTCTATACCTTCATTATCGGTATATTGTACGCAATCGAAAGATAATCGCGTTCGGAATGGAGCCACAGTTATTTCACAATCAAAACTATGGTTTTCCTCTTTGTGACCAAGGATGGAAAATAAGTTTGACAGAAATAAGTCATCGGTAATGATACGGCTCCATTCCGCCTTGTTATTCAGAAAATTTTCCACATTATCCATATACTGCATAGCTGTTTCACCCTTATAATATCGAGTCAGTTCTGCTTTGGTTGCTTCCCATTTATTCGCTATATTTTCTATCTTTATATAGACCGGGATTCTATTTCTATCTATTAATACAGTAACAGGATATATAGTGTTTGCACATTTTTTTGCTATATCATACAAATATTCGTCAGATTCATTTCGGTTGACAATAAATTGGTTTTTACTGATACGATATTTGTAATAATTCTCCATATATTGACCGCAAAAAACTACAGCTACCTCAAACTGCAAACGTTGCATTGTATTGTTTTCAGTTTGAAAATAATAATTCACTCCATATATACCATGTATGGATTCCGGGGGAAATTCTAAATCTCTATTTTGTTTTATGGAAGACATCTTGTTTCTTGTTGGATGAAGGATAATATATTGCCAGATAGAGGATTATGAATTAATATAGCTCCACTAATTCATCACTGCCTTGTGGCATATAAAGGAGGATGAACTGATATGCTGTAACAGTACGTTTTTCAGGTGATATTTTTTTCTCCTCCTCTGTGTCATAGAAATGAACCCGTAAAACATCATCGAGTTCAAGTTTTCTTCTTAGATAAACTAACTTTCCATTTCCACAAACGACCATCTCATAATTTTGTATTGGTTCTGCAATCCAATCTATAGGATTGCATAAAAAACGGAATAAATCGTCTGAATCAATATATGTTTTCTCCAAAGCCTCTTTTCCCAAATAATTCATTTCCGTCAAAACCCATGTACTGGCAAGGCGCATTTTATTATACTCATAATAATTTCCATCAATCATCATTTGACGCACCATATTGTAATGGGCAAGAACCTTCTCTTCCAAATTGGGTATTGTCCGCAAATCCGTTGCTTCTGCAAGTATTCTTTTATGGTTAAAGGGGAGTGTGGCATTGAAGCTTATGGAATCAGTGTAGAGCGGGATTTTTTTCATCCCAATATCTGTCGGAGTGTCTAATTCCACCAATGTTTCAGGCATGCCAACCAGTTTTTCTTTATAATGCACAACCTTAATATTTACACCGGCATCTTTGGTGATTTCCGTTTCTCCCATTCGAGGATAGATCTGTATACTTACGGTATGTTTACCGCTTCCAAATAGCAAATCATTGATAGGATATAGCATAGACTGACCTTCATTTTTTACAAAATGGTATCCTATTGGAATGTCATTTACCCTGACAAGCAGTCTGCATCCTGTTTTGTTTACTTGCAGATAGTAGGCAGGTTTCTCCGAGTAGGTCTTCACCATTCCTAATTTCTCCTGTATCAGTTCTTCCATTTTCTTTATTTCCTGTTTCATTTCTTTTTCTGTTTTTATTTGTGCATTTCCACAACCGGTAAATGCCATAAGTATTATTGTTAATAATAAAGTTCTCATATTTATTGTTTATGATTCGTTTTATGAAAAGGATAAACCTTTCCCTTTAATATAGGTGTTTTGTCTATAAGTAGCATTGGTCCAGTTTTTATTTCAGGACCATAAGATTCTTTTTCTCTACCTTTTCTTGCTTCCTCATATTTTACCTCTCCATTAACTGTTAATGTTATGCCGTCAAAACCTACATCAAATTCAAGAAACATTCCCTCTTCCGTGCTGTAACCCATACTTGGTTTAAATGTAAGTCCGGTACTTGCGCTTCCATCAGCTCCCGCTTTTACAGTGCGGCTTTCTTTCCCGGAGATTGTAACGGTTTCTACCTTTACTTCTGCGCTAAGTCCAAGTTCAACGATAAACTTAATATTCATCGGAGTACTTAAGTCTATTTCTTTTTCTTCTTTTGAAAATTCAAAGACACCTTCTATGCCAATACTTCCTTTAAGGTATAAATTAAACCAAATCAGTCCTTCATATTTTGCATTGCCATTAGATAACACTTTAGTAGTCCATTCTGCCAAATCATTTATTTTTAGAATGGCTTTTATTATATCACCGACTCCGTGAATGACTGTAGCACAAGCTATAAGGTCTATTCCTCCCTTAGCTTCGATAAGAGGTGAGGCGGATACTGCGATTTCTCCTTTGCGCATAAGTTGGTTTTTGGAGTCCAAACCATATTGCCAACCTCCTCCTACTTTAAGGACGGGACTGGATATTTCAAGAAAGAAAGGAGTCTTAGAATTTTTCGGAACTATATTCCTAGCTCTTAATTTGTCTTTATTTTCATTTACTGTTTTTTTGAATGACAATGCATCTAAAGCATCTCTGATTGTCTTTAATATTTGGGATGCTGTTTTGACTGACTCTTCTATCTTGCCTGATAATTTTTTTTCTTTGCCGTCATCGTATGTTGCTAATAAGCCGAATGATAATTCTATATTTTTATCCTTTTTTGCAGCAGTCAAGGCTTTTTCCTGATGTTTTTTGAAAATAGAATATTCTGCTGGCATATTCGTGTGGGAATACATGGTCGGATCAGTAGAACCAAGTTCAATAAATGCTTCCCACTTTATGTCAGGATACATATTCAATGCCACGTTATTGGAGTGTCTGCAATTAGCATTTCCAGTGTAAAGTATGCTTGTTTGCATGATATTCCCCATAGGCAATGATATCATCCTTAATAAGTTCGTTTCTTTGTATTTATATTTTATTTCAATATTTTCTATGATGCCTTTTTCCCCGGACACATTAATAGGGAGTTCCTTTTTACCTTCTCCGTATATCATGAGAGAAACTTTCTTTTCTTTATGAGATTTTTCTCTTAACCTACATTTGTTGGGAGTATATTCTAATAACGTGACGTTTACTTTACGCCTACCTCCAATAATATTTACGAAATTTTTTGAATGACTTCCTTCTTCGAAAACTGTAATCTTTTGTTTTTCCTTATTTTCTTTATCTTTAGTATATTCGACGTCAATTTGCGTATACTTGCAAGGCATGTAGTTGTTCTCTGTTATATTGTAGTTTCCAACAATAACAGGTTGCAAAGGGTAAGCCCCCATTTTTTCTATTATGTCATTTCCATCTACCTTGAATTTGTATTGGAAATCACCGATGATTGTGGATTTTTTTAGATCTGTGATTCTCATAATTGCGGTTACTTCACGGCTTTCTCCAGATTTCAAGCCAAGTTTGAGCAAATTACGGCCAAAAGAAAGACTTATATTTCCCTCTGTTATGATTATCACATTTGTTTTATTAGTGATTTCAGCGTATTGTTCATCCAATCCGGTTATTTCTCTGTGAACTAGAACTTTGCTTCCATTATATCCTAAAAGTTCAACCAAACAGAAAACAGCTCCGAATCTTTCCCCTTGCAGATGGAATGATTGTTCTACGATATCTGATTTCTGTTTTTCTCCCATTTCTTTCGTATAAAATGGATTCATTTCCTTATCGCACCATTTTACAGAAATGACTTTTTTTTCATAAGTAGGAGTAAATTTAATTTCACTGATTGTTGAGAAAGGAGAAAATTCGGCATTATCCCATTTTATATATGCTCCTTCTTCCTTATTGGAAGATAATTTTTCATTTGCAGTCAAGTTTAATACCAACCGAAATTTGTATCCTGCATACATTGGATGTATGCTGACCATTACAGATCCTAACGATGTAGTTTTTACGCATTTTTCCTGTCCTTCCATATATAGAGTCCAGTTGTATTTGACACCTTTCAGATTCTCTATATTTTTGCATTCGGCACGTACAGGTATGTTTATAAGTTCACCCGCCTTGAAATGTAGATTATTATTTTTCAAGACCAACTTTACGGAAATATCTTCATGCTCTTTCATTTAATGCAGGATTAAGATAAACGAATCTTTTTTGATTTACTATTTGCAACGACTTCCTTGCCTGAACTTAGCAATAAATTGTCTTTTGTACTTTGGATTTCCGCCTTTTCGGTGATCTCTGTCATTGTTTTTGCATTCAGTTGGTATTCATTTTTTACCTCTGTTTGCATCTCTTTTGTACGGAACAAAATATTTTCATCTCCTTGCAGGATTGTATTTTTAGCTGCAAGCAATTCTAGGTTATTACTTGCGGAGACAACAATATCTTTCGATTCTATAACTATCTTTTCTTGTGAAGATATGGAAATTAATTTATTTTTTGTATCCAGTTTGACAATATTATTGTTTTTATCTGTTATGGTGATACTCCATTCTCCATTTTCATCATCATTGAACTCCAGCGTATGTCCGCTGCGTGTAACAATGGTTTTTATATGGTTATCCGTATTTCCTCCTTCACTGTTATTCTTATGGAACATGCTTCCGCTGACGTAAGGTCTGCACGGGTCTCCCAACTCGAAATCGACCATTACCTGGTCTCCAATCTCAGGAACAAATACAAATCCACGGTTCTTGGATACGGAACTGCTGCTTCCTGCATCAAGACTCCGTACCCTTATCCAGTTCGTGCTCTTGTTTTTGCTCTTCTGCCATGCGAACTGTACCTGTACGCGCCCCAAATTTTCCGGGTCAGCATTGTCGGTCACTTCCGCCAGCATGGCATGTGCTACGGGTATCCGTATACCCTCCGTCGGGATGTATTCCATGCTTGCAGGAATCCCCTTGAACGAGTTTGTGTATGCTCCGTTTGCGTCAATCGTGTGTCTGACTTCCACGATGCGATAGCGTCCCAAGTCCTGACGCTCGCACATGTTAGGCGGTATCTGCACCACTATGGGTTCACCGATACGTATGCGGCATGTCTTTGTCCTGCCTGTAATCCATACGAGTGAGGCAACCAGCCGTCCCTTTTCCGCAGCTGTAAAATGTTCTATGTCCAGCGGGTGGCCCGCAGCCGTGTGGCTGTACATGGTGGTCTGCGACGTGTATATGTTTTCAGAAGTCTGTACGGCGTTTGCCAGATAGGTGTTTATTCCGTTCACGGCTTCCGAGTCGTCTCCGAACATGTCCATGTGGCTGTCGGGCATGTAGTCATGTCTTGAGAAATGCAATGGTGCCATTTGTGATGAGAAGTGCATGGAGTCCATGTCTATGTCATATACGATTGTCTCGTCCTTCTCCTTGTGCGGGTTCCCGAAGTAGAGCTCCTGCCCGTTGTAGTAAAACCATTCCCCGTACTGCCATGCCAGCCGGCGCAGGAATTCATATGCGCTTTCCTCCTGCATCTGCACGTAGGGTATTCTGTTTTTGAATGTCGGACTGTTCACTATGCTGATGCCGTTTCCGTATTTCTCCGCCACTTCGTTCACTATCTCCTCCAGTGTGGTGTCAGTGAAGGAGTCCATGGTTTTTCCGGATTCGAGCAGTATGGTCGTGCTGTATCCCCTGTAGTGCAGCGTTCCGGAGACACCTTTCTCTCCGTCCATTCCGACCGAGGTGATGATGCCCTTGAAAATGCTTTCATCGCCTCCCGCTTCGTGTTTCATTCGTATCACTACGGTTTTTCCCTGCATTGCAATCATTTCCTCACGCTCGTGGTACCACACGTTTTTCCTGTCAAGCGGTGTGCACAGCACCCCGATGTCGAAGTAGTGATGGTGTCCGAATTTTTGAATCAGACTGATACTTGTGTAGTCACAGCTTTCTCCGTCTATGCTCACAGTTGCTTGCACTTGGTTCCAGTCTTCCATAATCTTACTCGTTTTAGGCAAAAAGGTCTTATGACGCTTTGGCGTTCACCCAGTTAGGATATTGTTGCGCTACGTATAAGACCTTTTGGTTAATTATTAAAATATAAAGTTGATTGACTATCCTTCATCTGTTTCTGTATCCCAGTTTATCGGACCGTCTTCCCCCTTCATACCGTGCATCTTCATGATGTAGCTCTTGCCGGGGAAGAAAGGTTCCAGGAATACGTCGAAATAGATATGTTTTTCCTGATCTTTGTCGTTGCGTTCCAGACGGAGGATTTCGTATTTCTTTATCAGCTTGCCGGAGCCTTTTATGCTGTCGAGATAACGTACCAGCTCCTTGCGTGTCTTTTGCTGCCGTTTGGGGTCCCATGTCTCGAATGCAATTCGGTTGAAAAAGTCCATTGAGGTCTTTCCTACGTGATTGAATACACGCACAACCGAGTAGGTCTGCCGCCCTTCGTTAGGCCCGTCAAACAGGGTTTTTCCGGAGAAAGCCATTACTTTGCCGAATTCTTTTACAAGCGGTATGAGTCCCATCTGCTCCAGCTTGGTCAGTTCGCTCTTCAGAAGTCTGAACCTTACGGCATCGGCTTCGTAGATGGTTCCATAAGTCGAGCCGGCAGTGACTTGCGACATGAGTGTCGAATATATACGTCCTGCCAGTGCTGATGCCGGTGAGATTCTCATATCGTCCTCTTCGCCGAGTTCGTCATATTTGGCGCGTGCGGTAATCCAATTACAGCAAAGTGATGTACTTTGCAGGTATCCGTCCGCTCCGGTTAGTTTTGCGTCATAGAACATTTCCATCAGGTCATCCGGATTGTCTACGTCCTCAAAGTCCGAGTACAGTTGTACCATATATTCGTCCGCTATGCGTGCCCATTTGTCTACCACTTTTTTTGAACCGAGGTAGCCGGGCAGTACAAGCAGGGAGTAATTGTCTCTCAAATCCAGTCGGTCAAAATTCTGTTTCAGTTCATTGGCCATGTAGTCTATGAACACAGGATTGTCCAGATCGGTCAGTTGGTCGTGCGAGGCATTGATGATCGAAATGTTCTTCACTTTATCCAATCCGGTATTATCATAGAACGCCTTCATTTCCCTATAGGCACGTTCCAGTTTTCTTACCCGGTTGACGGCTTCATGCTGGTTGTTTCTGAGCAATACACCGGTTTCGTCGATTTCCTTGCTGCATTTGTCTATCATGTCTTCCATTGTGGAATTTTCTTCCAGAAGGTCTATCCAATTGTTAAGCTTGCGCAGCAGTTTCTTGCGGTCTCCCTTTTTGTCATCTTCGAAGAAACGGTCTCTTCTTGCTTTTCGTATTGGACTGATATTTGCTATTTCGTTTATGAAGGATTCAAAGAAAGGAATACCGCCAAACTTCATCAGCATGTTCAGTGCCTGTTCAAACTGTTGTTGTGATTGTTGTATCTCTTGTTTTGCCGGAGCTTCGTGTTGCCCCTGTGCAATCTGTATTTTTTCTTCTGACATCTTTCTTTCGTGTTAGAGTGTTATATTTATGATTAGAGTGAAGCCTCCAGCTCATTTCTGAAATGTTTCAGTATGATGAGCATTGCCGCTTTCGTGTCGGCATTTGCAATTGCGCGGAGTAGGGGCTTGTTCGATCTCAAGGATTTCATCGCTTTTTCAAAGAATTCCTTGTCTTCGCTTAGCTGGCTTAGGTAGGGACTCTTTTCTGTCATAGCTTTTACGGCGAAATCCGCTACGTTCTTGAAATCAAAATGTTCTATTACAGGTTGCCCCTCCTTGTTTTGGAATGTGATGTCTACATTGGGTCGGAAATAATTGAATACCTCTTCCGAAGTTTTTAGTCCTTCTACCACTTCTGGTAGGATAGCTTCTTCGTCCGTGAACTGGTTGGCCAGCAGTGTACGGTTTTCAGGGATTTTGGTGATACCTTGTTCTGATTCTTCTCTTACGATGTTTCCCCCAAGTTGGATATTGTCTATTGCCATATTTTCATGTTTTTTTGTTAAAAAAATATCATTCTATAAAAAACTGATGAGATAACTAATTGTGTCTGTCTGTTATAAAAGAGGAGATTGCTTATGCCTGTCTTATCATAAAGCACAAATCAACCTCCTCCTTCATAGCCTTTTTTGCCTTATTTGGAAGGCCAGCTCTGTTCAAAGACAGCATTGCCTATTTTCAGGATCTTTGCGGATACAGTAAAGTCTATTACCATAGCTTTCTTTCCTTCCACGTCCGCAGTTTCCTTGAACTTGATAATGTATCCCTGCTCCCAGTTCAGTTCCTTCATTACGGCTTCTTCATCCCCTTTCTTGTACTCGATAGTTCCGTTGTGGGGATTGAACTGTGTGACCATGTTCTCCAGGATTGTTGTGTCTTCGGTTGACTCGATGATTATACGAATCAGGCCTCCGTACAGGTGGGATGCCGGTCTTCCTTTGGCATCTACATCACGTTCGATACTGTAATCGACATAGCGGATGTCGAATTCTTTTCCCTTGAATTTTAATGTCGCATTAAACATAGTTTTTAATTTTAACAGTTTAGTATTATGTTATTTGTCTCACTGGTTTTCACCGTTCAAAAATAGCATTTGTTCGCATTCCTGTTTTTACAAGGTTCTAAGGTCATCATCTTCGTATTCTTCATCTTGTTTTCTGCTTTTTATCCCCTTTTTTGTATATGGGGTTATTGTAAAGCATTCACAGAATCGGTCATAAATTGCCACGCCGTAAATATAATCAATAGAAGGCGAATTACCAATATTTTCAGCAAAAAAATATCATGTGAATACATGAAATTATATATTTTTCCCTACATTTGCGAATGTATGAGTTTCTTTCATCCTTTGTATAATGTTTGGAGGGGCTCTCTACTTGATTTGTGAACCTATAATATGAACAAATATGAAAAGCGACTGTTGGAATTTCGACGATTCGGCCACAACCGCCATACAGATGGCAAAATCCGTTGCGCGTGACAATGCGCATGGTCACTACTTCCCGGCTCATTTGGTCAAGGGACTGCTCCATCATGATGTAGGAGTGAGGGAATTTCTTAAAGCAAAGGATAAAGATATAGCTTACCTTGAGGAATGGGCTGATATACGTATCGAGGAGATTCCTGTAGTTGGCAAAGTGGCCGAGATATCATATTCTTCCGAAATAGCCAGGGTGTTCGACGAGTCAGACCGTATTCGGGCACGGATTGGATGGCCGCAAATAACTCCTTTGTGCTTGCTCGCAGCTTTGGCAAAACCAGGTATAGCATTTTCGGTAAATCAGTTGAAAAGTTTTCCGATTAAAGAAAATGAAATACTGGATGATCTCCTTGGAGATACGCCAGTAGGCAATGGCGGACAGATGGGGCAGTCTAGCTCTACAGGTGTTTCATTTCCTTTAAAAAAATCTGAATCTGCACTGTATAAGTATTGTGTAGATCTGACACAAAAGGCTACAGAGGGGAAGATAAGCCCGATTGTATGTAGAGATAATGAGTTACGTTTGATGATGCAAATTCTTGGAAGACATGGTAAACCCAATGTTATGGTTACCGGTGATTCGGGAGTGGGAAAAACAGCATTGGTGGAAGGGCTTGCATGGGTTATTGCTAACGGGAAAGTGCCTTCATTTCTTAAGGATACTTCTATATTCGAACTGGATATGGGTATGCTTATTGCCGGAGCAAGTTATAAAGGTGAGGTTGAGGATCGATTGAAGAACATTATCCGGGATTTGCATAATGTTGATAAAGCCATTCTCTTTATAGACGAACTGCATACTTTGGTTGATTCTAGGCAAGGAAATGGCGGTGCGACGAGTGTATTGAGACCGGAACTTGCAAAAGGTAACATCACTATTATAGGAGCCACTACTTCTGATGAATACCGTAAGGTGATTGAACCTGATCAGGCTTTCAACCGCTGTTTTGAGGAACTGAAACTTGCTGAACCGGATGAAGCATCTGCCGTCAGCATGGTTTCCTCTCTGATGGATACATATATGGAGTTTCATGGACTCTCTATTTCAAGTCAGGCTGTGACCGAAAGTGTCCGTTTGGCTAAACGGTATGTGAAGGACAGATGTTTGCCGGATTCGGCGCTCGATTTGATCGATAGAACCTTTTCGGCTGTCAAACTGATGAATGAAACAGCAAGTGAAGGCTTACTTTCATTACAGGATGAACTGCGGAAAATCAATCCTAATGTGGAAATGGAAAGAACTGGAGAGGACGCTCCCAGGGAGGTTACATCCGGAGAAAACGATCAGCTCTCTGTACTGAGAAAATTCTATTTCAAGATGAAGGAAGCATTGAATCCGGCATTGGCTGGAATGCTTTCTGGAGAAGTGAATGTTGAAAATGAGACTGATACCGGAATAATTTACGGTTATTTGGAACGGCAATTAACCCGTATGGCCGAGCTACTGAAAAATCCGGTAAAAGAAGTTGGTATTCAGGAAGTGGCTGCTGTGGTTTCCGATAAGACCGGCATTCCTTTGGGTAAATTGCAATCCAAGGAAAAAGAACGTCTTCTGAATATGGAAAATACGCTTAGGGAAAGGGTTGTCGGACAGGATCATGCATTGAAATCACTAGTTGATGCTATTTTGGAATCTCGTTCGGGATTGAATAAGCCGGGACAGCCTATCGGGTCGTTCTTCTTTCTCGGACCGACAGGAACCGGTAAGACAGAACTTGCCAAAGCTTTGGCTGAAGCTTTGTTCAATGACGAAAAAGCCATGATACGTTTTGATATGTCTGAGTTTAAAGAAGAGCATTCGGCTGCATTGCTATACGGAGCTCCTCCCGGATATGTTGGATATGAGGAAGGTGGACTTTTGGTTAATAAAATCAGACAATCTCCCTATTCTGTGGTTTTGTTTGATGAGATTGAAAAGGCCCATTCTTCTGTTTATGATATCTTTCTTCAGATTATGGATGAAGGCAAGTTGCATGACCGTTTGGGTAAGGAAGGGGACTTCTCCAATGCGATTGTTCTTTTTACTTCCAATGTAGGCAGTGAATGGCTGGCTGACCAGATAAAGCAGGGGCATTTCCCTACTACTACGCAATTGATGGAAGTGATGTCACGGTATTTCAGACCGGAGTTTTTGGCCCGTCTGTCCGAGATAGTTCCTTTCTCTCCTATAAGTGATGATATTCTTTTGAAAATCTTTGATATACAGTTCCGTAATTTCTCAAAACTTCTTGAAAAGCAGAATATAGAAATTGTACTTGCTGATGAGGTACGTTCTATGTTGGCACATAAGGGCTTTGATCCACGATATGGCGCAAGGCAGGTGGCAGGCATGATACGTACATATTTGCGACGTCCAATTTCGAGACTGATTATTGAGGGAAAGCTGGAACCAGGTAAGGCCTTATCTGTCGGACTTGGAGAAAATGATGAGTTGACATGGACTATAAAACCTTGATATCGTAATGCTATGGACTGTTTTCTTACACTTCAATACAGGCAGGATGTCCATGCCGGTCTCGCTGATGTGACATACAGATATAGGGTTGTTTCCTATTATTGTCCTTTGCTTGACCGGAATTCGGACAGGCAGGGTACAGGCATGGTGGAAATAGATATTACGTCTTTGCCTGACCGGAATCTGCTGCAATGGACGGCTGATCCGTATTGTTTTGCTTTCGGATGTATATATTATGGTGGAATGGAAGATATGCCTGCCATAGTATTTGATGACGGACGTTGTATTGCTCTGCATGTACAATATCGTGCGTCAGCTGTTAAGGGAATGGAAAATATTCTAAAGCTGAAGGTTAGGGCTGAGATAACAGCTTGTGGAAAGATGAAGTTTTGACGTTTTTATGGGTCTGTGGAAAAAAATATTTGGAAAGAATGCCCGTTCAGAAAAGGGAACTGTATCTTCCGGGCATAATGTCAATGTTGTAGCGGATAATGAAACTTCTGTATCTGGGCATGGGGTTTCCATCTTCGTTTCTTTGGAAATGGATGGAGCGTCATATCCTTTATATGGTTTTGAACTGGGTTGCGGGCTGGCAGGATTTAGCCCTTATGACAAGCCGGATACATTATGTGACAATGCAATGATTCTTACTGTCAGGAATGGCCGGGATGAATCGCTGCTTTTGGAATGGATTTTTGACAGCGGACATGTGAGAAATGGCAGGATTGTGTGGCATAGGAGTAAGGATGATTGTTCTTCTTTTCTCGAATCAGTCGCTTTTGAAGATGCAGTATGTGAGAAATATATTAAAAAGTACGATTATTCCCTCCGTTGTGAACTGATAGAAATTCGTTTGATACCGAAAATAATCCGTATCGGAGATTCGTACATACAAAGAAAATGTAAATTATAACTTTGCTGTCTATGGATAATTATTACAAATTGCCGTTGCAGATTGAAAATATATTTTCAGAAAGGCCTTCTAATTTCGGGACATGTACCGAGAAGGAATCGATTGACCAGAATCTGGAACTTATATTTACAACATATCCCGGAGAGCATAAATTCGACAGGTCTTTTGGCTGCAAGATTTGGCTTCTGGATTTTGATCGTCTTGTATCTTTGAAGAAGTGGGAGGAGACTTTTTATGATTACCTTTCTGAAGCTATAGCGAAGTATGAACCTCGCCTTAGCCAGGTTGAAATAAATACGGATATTTCTGATGTAAATTTTCATAATATGCCTTTCGGTACGATTTCTGTCAAGAAACGGGTTATAATATCCGTTACCGCTGTGATTAACCGCAGTCAGGAGCGTTGCCGATTCAAGTATAAGATTTTGCTGGGACCTATAACAAATGAATAGAATTTTAATTTAATGAGAAGATAATGGAAGAGTTATTTGGAAAATTTGTGATGTCATATCTGCTTATGCCGTTGGTGGCGGTCTTGTTGGGAAGCGTAATGTTCTTGATTGCCAAGAAAAATCAATTACTGCGCAATAAAAAGCTTATTGGCTACTGTGTGGTAATGATAATCCTGTTGGTTGTCCCAGCTTTGGCTGCATTGATGGAATATGATTTTATGCCATATTTTTATATCCTTTCGCAGTTCTTTTATTTTGTCTTGGGATATGCACACCTCAGGGCTATGATGCATTTTATTCCTGAGTCGCAGGAATGGATACAAGGAAGAACAGGAAAGACTTATACCTACGAGTTTGTGCTTACGCTGCTGCTCATGTTGATAGGAATGGCATTGTATTCCCTAGTATTTAACCTGTGTAATGAATTACAGTATGGTTTATGGTCTTCTACTGCCATGCTGCCATTCCTTTTTGTGTCCTTGTTCCGTAAGACCTATTATGCTTACCTTGACATTCCTTTGGAAATATATAAGGTTTGGGAGTATTCTGAAGGCAGGATGTTGCATGGATACAACAAAATAGATGAATCCGATTTGATGGTGGTTGAAGTTGAGCTTACTAGAAATCCTGGAACGGACCCAGCTTCTGTCCGTATTTCGGCTCAGGCTGTGGAAACTATGGTTTTCGGCGATTGGTTTCAGATTTTTGTGCAAGATTACAATAAGAAGTTTCCTGCCAGACGTATTGCCTGCAATGACAGCCAGTCTCCTTATGGATGGATTTTCTATGTGAAGCCATCTTTTTTCCATTCAAGGAGATATATTGATCCCGATGAAACGTTTGGAGCCAACAAAATAAGTGGTGGAAGTTTGATTGTTGCAAAAAGAGTGAGACAAGAGATTGTAAATAATTAAAAAAAGAATATATGGGTAAGAATGAAGCATTCGAAAGAATAAACTGGGAAGACGGCATGGACATTGATGCAAAGGATTTGATCATGGCTGAGAATTTTTTCCTGCATAATCTCTATAAGATGAAACAAACCTCTTTACCGGCATTCGGTTATGGTTTGCTTCCCGATGCTGGTCTTGACGCACAGGAACAGGGTACTGATATTGAAGTTTATCATACAGTTACCGATAAGGTGGAGATACGGATAAACCGCTGTCTAGGAGTGACGCAAGGAGGATATATCGTTGACTATAAATCAGGTATCGAGGATGATATGGATCTGAAAATAGCGATACCGGCAGAAACAATAAGAAAAGAAGCGACTGGTAAAGCGAACCGTTGGAATATCCTTCTTACGGTTGACCCTTATGAGCGTGTTCTGAGTGGTACTCCTGACAATGCAACGTTACCTCCGAGGTATCCGTATGTGAAAGCTTCATATACACTGTCTCTTTCGCCGATTGAAAGGACAAGGATTTCTCCTGATGTATTGATATTGGGGCGTATTCGTATGGAGGGTGAGCGTTTTCTTTTGGATTATACTTATATACCTCCGTGCACAAGCCTTACGGCCCATTCTGAATTGATACGGTATTACCGCTATTTTGGGCAGATGTTCAATTCCATTGAGAAATCATCTAAGGATATAGTGGCAAAAGTAGTTAATCGTTCAGATTCTTCTCCCATAGCAATCAATACAGCTGGTCTTTGTAAAAGCATTCTGCAATATACGGCTTCGCGCTTTTTTGAATATCGTAATATGGGAATGTTTTGGCATCCAGCCAGACTGGTGGAATGCTATTCTACTTTAGCTCATATTTGTTTAAACACGTTGAATTTTCTAGAAAAGACAGAAAAAGAGGATTTGATGCAGTATTTTTATGAATGGAGTGATATCAATCCGGGTGTATTCGAAAGTTTGCTGAATGAGGCTATCGATATTGAGTATGAACATTGTGATTTGCAGTCAGCCTTTTTTGTTATTGAGAAATTCTTGAAAGCTTGGTCTGATTTGTGGCAGATGTTGGCTTCTCTTGACTATATAGGACGACATAAGGATAATATTGTTATCGGAGAAAGAAGCCATTCCGATAACAGGGGCATATCAACGGAATGGACTCCGTTCGATCGTATGTAACATAAAATAGAAATAATTATGAAACCGATAAATAACAGGGCTGTTAAGAAGGCATATCTCAGATTTTCTGGCTATCTTATGCTGTGTGTAGGTATTACCGTATTTGCTTTTTATTCTTTTATGAAGACTTCTTCAACGGAAGTAAAGTTCATTGCGGATAAAACTGCCGAATATGACAGGGTTTATACAGATGAGTTGAATCTGGTTGCCGCGTTTGATTCCATCTACCAGTACATGAATCTTATGAATAGTTCTCCGAGAATAAATGATGTCCTTTTACAGGATATGATTAGTTCCAAGAAAATGAAGCTTCAAAGGCATGTAAGTAAGTTTGATGCCAAGGATTATGCGTTGCATCAGAGGCTGTTGAACGCTATCAATGTTTTTCTCGCAGTAAAGGACTCTATACGTATGGCCGAGAAGGAAGAGAACATGGTTCGTGAAGATTTGATGCGTTCTGTCAAAGAATATAAGGAGGTTTCGAGAAAACTAAAAGTAGGAGGTCTTGTTTATGAACGAAAATAGCAGTCAGAGCCGTTTCTCGCGCAAAATGGCGGTAAGTTATCGTGAGAGAGTCATGTCCTTTTTTTACGTTTGTTTGCTGTTCCTGATAACAGGGGGATGCTGTTGCTTCCTCATATATATTGAAAGTACGGATTTCAGTGCTTCAAAACAAAAAGGAGCCGTCATGACAAAGATGGAAAAGATATATGTTTTCAGGCAGATTCAGGAGGATTATGTTACCACTGTTGATTCACTGTACAATAAAATAGAAGCTTTGCAGCCGGGAATTCATGCCCAGTATGAAGAGGACGATATAAAATATCTATTGAATGATCTTAAGAATGTCTATCAGAACAACGGGTGGGACAATAGATATAAAGTGTTTCTTCAGATTGCGGATTTTTATCAGATGTGGATGACTGATAAAAAGGAACTGTGGGGTAGACAACAGAATATCATCAATTTTAAGAAGAATCTGGAAGAGTGTGAAATTGGTCTTGAAAGTAAGAAACAGGACTGGCGTTCCAATGTGAAAAATTAAGGTTATGGGAAAATTAAGAAATAAGAAATCACTTATCATTATAGGTGCGGTGGCTGTATGTATTCTTGTTGCATACTGGCTGAGTCTGCTTTTGCAGGGGAAGACTGTCCAGGCTTTTGTCTCTCCGATGGATGTTGAAGTTGGAGAGGCTGTTTCGTTTGGCGATAGCACTTCAAGAGCTCGAACATGGCTGTGGGAGTTTGGTAATGGTGAAATATCCGATGCGAGATCGGGCAGTCATGTGTATAATAACGAAGGAAAATTTCAGATAAGACTTACTGTTGACGGGAAATATGAAAAAAAATTCCTTGTCAATGTCCGCCAGAAAACAGATAAAGCAGAATCAGACAAATTAATTAAAATAGAAGCTCCTGGATTTGCTCTTCAAAATGAAATTATATCTGTACGTGGACTTGGAGATGCCAAAGAATGGCGTTGGGAGTTTGGCGAAACAGGAATGATTGATTCACGTGACAAGAATACTCTTTATTCTTATTCCGAACCGGGAACATACGAAATCCTTTTATCTACCGAAACTACGCAATATCCGGTAAGGCATACTATACGCATTGAACCGAATTTCCAAAAGAGTGACTCAACTGATGTACTTACTTTGATTGGTAATGATATTCGGGAAAAACTTCAGGCTATTGTTGACGGTAAGCCTTTCATTCAGAATTATAACTATATCCTTTCATCATACCTTTGCAGTAACCCTGATGTTGTTGTTACTGTGAATGGTGAAAAGCATAATGATTTTTACTCCTACTGTCAGGGGTTGAAGATTATAGGTCGTAATAGATTGATAATAGACAATGTGGTTGTTGATATAGGTGATGAAGAATCGGATGAGTGTGTTAAGCAATTACTTGTCACTCAGTATGACAAACCGATAACTAAATGACTGGAGGAGGATTATGAGAAGAACTAAATATATTTGGGGAGAATGTATTGTCGCAGTTTCTTCCTTGTTGTTTTTTACTGCTTGCGGTCCAGTGAATCGTTTTACTAGAATTAAGCATGTTCCGAGAGAGTACGCAATGAATTATTGCGGTACGGATATTAAGGCTTCTAGGTCTGTATGGCTTGATAATGTTCCTTGGATTGTTTTTTCTGACCATCCGGATAATTTCAGCTATAGAAAGCCGACAGGTAAGAATGAGTACAAGGAACTGAAATTCATGGAACCTTATTTGGTTATTAAGGAGAAAGGTGACTGGTTGAAGGTTGTCAGATATAGTCCTGACATTGTAAAAGATGGTAAGTTGCAGAATCGTAAGCAGGCTCAGTACTATGGCTGGATTAATAAATCGGACTTGCTGCTTACACAGTCCTCTGTCACTGATCTGGCTACAGGTTTAAAGAATAAGTTGATTACGGTAGTGGCGGATTCTACCATAATGGCAGCTCCGGATAAGTATTTTAAGAATGATTCGGTTCGCATGTTTCAGGATTTAGACCTTGTACAGGACTATGGAAGTGCGGCATTGCATAGCATCGTTTATCCGCTTAAAGAATCTGAGGACAAAAGCAAGACTTTAGTAGCTAAAAAAAGTTATATATCTCCGGACAGCGTTGCATCCGAAGTTCTGGGGTGGGTTGATAATGCCTTGGTCAGAAATATTGGTCAACAGTTGCATGTGGATATAAATACATTGCCTGACAATCTGATTTGTTTCAAGGATAGACATGGAGTGGATACCTTGAATTGTGGAAAAGAACATTTGCAGACAGCAGAAGACTTGGAACATATTGCGAAAACGTTGTCTTATAGCCCGATTGTATCTTTTTATAAATCAGACTCTTTGTCAGGTTTCAGAACTGGAGCTTTTTTCCCGTTGGTTGACCGTAGTGCCAATTATGTTTTGAATGTCAATGGCAATCCTATAACCTATGAGAGATTTAAGGAAATGGAAAAAGAGTTGAAACATATCAATATTCTTTTTGTTCTTGAAGGGGATAATGAGGTGGCTAGGCAATATCCGGGAATTGTCAATGTTGTACAAGGCTTGCAGTCAAAATTTTCTGATTCTTCTGACGGGTTCACATATAAATTTGGTGCAGTTCTTCCGACAGGAAAGAATGCTGTCGACAAATGTACTGTGGTTTCTTTGACTACAAATTATATGGAACTTTTGGATTCTCTTTCTGCATCCGTAAATGCTATGAGCAAGCTGCGCAATAGGGAGTCAGGACATAACTGGAAGTCACTTCGTCAGGCTGTGAATATGCTTGAGGATTACAGGCAACAGACAAATATCATTGTTCTGGTTGGAGAAACCGGTAGCGGAAGTGAGTGGGCTGATACAACGCTGGTAAGACGTCTGGCTGATTATAATTGCCGGTTACTTGGCTTCCAATTGTATGGTGGACGTCCTGATAGATTTACAAATTTCGTTCTTCAAGTAGAGAATATGATAGATAGTTATGCCAAACGCATAAGTGTATCGAAACGTGAAAAAATTGTTTATGCGAATCAGCTTAGAAAAGTAAATGAGTACAGTGAGGTAGGAAGGAATATCTATTGTCTGGATTTCCCGCACAAAAGTATGACGCAGGGATGGGTCGTTTTTCCCTCTAAAGATGAGTCCCTTCCTTTTGATGGGCTTGCGGCTTCTGTAGATAGTCTTTTACAGCAGGTACAAGCTGACAATAGATTGCTTGTTTCTAGTTTGCATAAAGCATTTTCTGAAACTGGTAATTTCAGAAATCGGGTTGATTCTACTTTTGTTCATTTTCATGGAATGAAAAATCTTTCGGTAGAACCAATAGTACGTACTTTGAAAACTGTTTCTCCTCAGTATTTCATTCCGGCTCAGCCCGTTCAGATTCCGGACTCCTTATCTCCTTATGTGGATTATAGATTGCTATTGTCTGAAACGGAGTATAGGCGTCTCAGACACTTTGTCTCTGAACTGGCGGATTTCAACATTGACTATAAATATAAAGGAAGGAAGCAAAAAGAAGAAAAGCCAAAGATTTGTGGTTGTCCTGATGATATTTGGCTGTTAGATAATAAATATGTCATAGAAAAAAAGGACTCTCTGGATAATTATGAATATGCTTCGACCCGTAAAGTTCGACGTGGCTTGCGCAGGCTGTATTACACAAATATCAATAATGGGAAACTGTGTCGCCACAAGAAAAAGCAGATGAAAGGATATTCTTTAGCTGATGCTCATCGTTTGATCACAACATGTCCTACGGATAATTCTTTTTTAAAATCATTTAAGATAGTAGAGCTGAAGAGGAAAAAGTATGTATCTGATGAGATACTTGATATGTTGATTGAATATTTTAAGGAAAAGAAGGAAAAACTTGAACAGGCTGCCGGTCAGACATTCAAGTCAAACGGCCAAACTTATTATTGGATAAGTCGTGAGATGCTACCTTGATCATTTTTTTAATTAAATTAAAAGATAATGGTTATGATAACCCGTAAAGAACTTGAGAAAACGCTGTACTGTTCCGGACTTGGAGAAAAGCAGATTAAAGAAATGTCTGACAAGATGGCGGCTGTGTATAATAAGAATAATGACATAATTAGGCTTTTATGCTCAGAGATTAAATCTTTTATCTTGCAATGCAAGAATGGAGTATTCATGACAGGAAAAATATTTCTTTTCAAAGACTACCTGTACCATAAGGTTCCCTTATTTTGTAAGGATGTATATATCAACAATCTTGAATACTTTTTTTCTCTTGTGGATGTTGGGTTGGATAATATGAAGACTGAAATAGATGGAGAGGATATATGTGTTACGTTCTTTTCTGAAGAAACGGTTATTCAACTGGCGGATATATATAAGAACTCTATTTTACAAAAGTTGGACTATAAACCTCTGACGATGGAGATGACAATAAGCATGATTATTATAGATAAGAGCCTGATGACTTGGCAAAACACTGAAATGGTGGATGCCTGCGCATTGAACAGAGAATTCAAAATGTATGGGAAAATACTGGAAGCTGAACACTTGCTTTATCTTTTGGTATTGGAACCTAATGGAGTGTTTGATGGTATATATGTTCCTCTTGTTATGCAGGACGACACTACTCCAGTTTCTTTCATTGTAAGAGACTCGTTGGAACATGAACGGGCTTCTTTGATTGAAAAGAAAAATAATATGTTATAGTGTCTTTATGAACAGCTGTGTTTTTAGGCTTGTATAATATTATCCTAGGATAAATGATTTATTTTGAACTGTGTTTACGGTGCGATATGCCGGTAAACATTTTGGAAATATATTAGTATATTTTAAAAGAGCAATCTTATTATTCCGTTTGAGAAAACCAGAATAATAAGATTGTTTGTAATTCTTTCCTGCTACTTCACTTGTTTTATAAAAACAAAATTATATATTTGTCCAACCGACTGTCAATGGCATTTCAGGACCTTTGTTCATTCTTTATAGCGCTTTTCCTGTCTGTACTTGACATTGAGAAATAAGCCTTTGTTATTTATTTATAAAATTGTTTTTCTATGTCGTTAAAGCATAAAATTCTGTTAGGATATTTGACATTTGCAGTTTTTATTGTAAGTACGGTTGCTGTATTATTGCATGAAAGAAAACGGTTGCGTGAGATTGAAATAGAAACTAAAGAAATCAGAACTATTCGAGGGAAAATAAATAATGCCCATCGTTGTATAACGGAATTAGCCACTCGTGGAGAGACAGTGATCACTTGGAATGAGACCAATTATAAGCAATACCATGATTTGCGTTTACATATAGATAGTCTTTTACTATCTATGAAACAGTATTGTAGTGGTTTTGTGAGTTCGGAACAAATTGATACTTTGCGAGGTATGTTGAGATATAAGGAATCCCATCTACAACATATAATGGAAACAATTCAGAGGCAGAATATGACTGACAGTGTGTTAATAGAGCGTTTACAGTCTATAGCCAGGATAAATACTTCCAATATATCAAAGAATAATAGTCATGAGGTACAATCTGATATAAGAGGCATACGTGTAGAATCAGTTTCATCTGTTAGCGATTTGCATGAATTAAACAAAAAGGTTCTGTCTGTTCAGGCTGAGTGCGGACGCCATATTTATATCTATGCGGATAGTTTGCGTATGCAAAATGAGGTACTGAATAGGAATCTATACAATTTTATTACCCGTTTAGATGGACAGGCTCAGAATGCCTTTAAAAGCAGGGAGCAAAAGATAACAGAGGCTCAGGAGTTTTCATTATGGACGTTTTCAATAGTAATTATTGTAGCAATAGTATTTTTATTTTTTTCTTTTCTGATTATAAGACATGATATAGAAAAGCAATAGTTCGTTAAAAATTCGCCAAGCCTAAGCGGCTCTGGCAGTAAATAAAATGAGTTCTTTGAAAAGTTTGTCAA
>ENA-ORLM01000379-ORLM01000379.1-human-gut-metagenome-genome-assembly--contig:-NODE-379-length-45611-cov-6.798502_pt1 | contig 45611 bp, 33 predicted proteins | sample MGYA00243063_ERZ508815 | MGnify/ENA primary metagenome ERZ508815 (study PRJEB26277, sample SAMN04329768) | human gut metagenome | biome: human-associated habitat | host: Homo sapiens | place: USA...
AATGGCATATTCCTTGCACACCGATGCCGCCGTTCTCTCAAATCGCCTGGTTTTTTTCTGCATTTGCATCGCCTCCTTGTATGAGAAATCCGTATCAATGACTAAATTTCGGATATTTACAAATAAATTGTTGGAATATAGCCGCAGTCCAATGTATAATTTTATTATAATCTATTACACCGCAGCTGTCAATACCAATTGATTCAAATTTTCTCCCCGGCAAAAACTCACAGATACTGCCGCAGTTCCTGCTCGTATGGTTCTTCAAAGATGCAGTCGTCAATGGTGATGGTTTTGTTGAAGTGGTCTATGGTGATGTAAAGTTTTGTGGACACTGTCATATATGGAAATGGTTCAAAATCAATCTCTCTTTCATATTTCACACTTTTAGATAAATCTGATTCTTCGGTAATACAATCGTAAAGCGGTGCAATTATTTGCCCGATGCCATCGAACCTCTTTCCTATTTGCTGTACTATGTTCGGATTGATACAATGTGCTGCTGCAATGCTTAATAATCTTCTTTTTACCAGATCATTGCAGTATAAAATCTCATATTTTCTGTTTACGATCAATGGAGAACGATATGGTTCTAAGCTCGGATTCTTCTGATGCAGCACCTGATTTACAGAATTTTTGAAGTTCTTCCAAAAATTTTCCTGCACCATCTTTTCGCACACATCCAAAAACGCATCACTAAACCAATCCATCAGAAAAACAAACTGCATTGTGTAGTTCGCTTTTCTGATATCGTCCAGCGTCTGAAGCTTACAGGAAAAAGTCTCCTGCATCACCAGCAGCATTTTCTTTTTGATGGCATTTTTGCAGTCTGTGATCTCTGGCGAACTGTGCATTTGCGCAATACAGTCCCAGGTAAACTGATGCAGGATCGCAGCAGAATGCATTTCTTTTCTGTCTTCCCTTTCCTTTCGCCTGGAATGGGGATCGTCAGACAATGATTTTACATTTCTGTCCGCATTATAGCTCTTGAAGATCGATGACATAGTTTTTAGAACCTTTTTTCCCTCCCAGTTGTAGGAGATCAGTTTTTGCTCAAACTGCAAACCATCATAAACGATCTTGAATAATAAACACCATTGGGTAACCGCTCTTTTCACATCATGAGAAGATGTAATCGGCTCTTCTATGTTTTTCATGTACTTTATGATCTTGGAAAATTCACCCCGGCTCTGAAAGAATTCCTTTCCCGGAATCTCAGGAGCGTACTTTGAAGTAATGCCCCGCCACAAGCACAGTTTGTCTTCGTCGCTGCCAAAACGCAAAAGCTCTGTAAACTCCTCAAAGGAGATCTCTTTTTTATAGAGTTCGTTCTTTCCAAACTCCTTCAGAACTCTTATATCCATCACACGGTCAGCCAACACTTTTTCCTTTGTATAGTCAAATGTGCCGAGGAGCATATCGTTGATCTCCGCTCTTTTTTGCGCAGTGACCAGCATAATAAAGAAACGTTCTTTCAAATTGGAGTATGTTTGCGGCTCTTGTGTTTCTGCTGTATCCGAATTTACTCCTTTTCCATTCTTTGGTGTAGAAAGAATGCGACTCGGATCGAATGCAATCTTTTCAACAGCATCTCTTTGCTTTTTCATCTCTGAGAGTTTATCCCCAAAAACATTGCCTGTACAAATACCTAAACAGAAAAACGCATTGATATGAAACCAACCGCTGTATAGCGCATCTACCGTCCACTCAATTTCATCTGCATTTTTCACAGACGCTTGGACATTCGTGTATACTGTGTCAAACGCCTCCATAATTTCATTGTTGTAATCATCATAATTATTGTACACATACATCCCTTTCGGGTTTGCGATAATATCCAGAACCTTGCATCGGCTCAAAAACTCCCGTTCCGGCAGTTCGGCATTTTTCGTCGAATATAAATATACGCCGATCTTTTCTGCAACGTAGATCTGTTCCAGCAGCCAGAGCTTGTCCGACCTTTCCTCCGGGCTGTCTGTTTCTTTGAGTTCCAGATCCAGGTTGATCTTATTTTTTATCTTTGGGATCAGTCCACCGGCTTTGTTCTTTTCGACATAATAAAAATGCCGCTTGATCTGTTCTATGGTGCTTGGACTTTCCTCTGCCTCGCCGTATTTGTCAGCGTGTTCCTGCCGGTACATATCATAAGAATCCCATATGTCTGCTATGGTGTTATACAGTTCTTCCATCGATGCCATACGGATGCAACCCCTTTTGTTTTACAAGATATCTATATCATACCACATATTCCGGGGAAAGAAAAGAGGATTTGAAAAAAACTGTTCTTTTTTCAGCTGCTTGGCAGCACTATAAATCTCTTTTCCAAAATTTTTTTACCTGGCACACGGCACAGCCCCAATTCTCCCACCCGCATAATTTTTACCCGGCACACGGCACAAGAGCGTCCTCCGAAAAAAGTCCGGACAATTTTTGTTCCCCTTTTTCCAAAAACGCATCGGAGAAGTTTGATTTTCGCCCAAACAGGAACTTTTCCGACGGCAATTTCAGAAAAGGAGTACAAAAACAAACGGGTTTTGATTTTTTTCTGTGCCGTGTGCCAGGTGTTTTTTGTTCGTTTTACGTTTTCCACCCCTCCCCCAGAGCGCCTGCAAAAAAATAAGAGCGTTTTGTCTGCATGAAATTTTCCGATGTGCTATAATGCTTTTTGGAAATACAGAACCGCCTGTGCCGTGTGCCAGGTAAAATGTATTTCAATAAAAAGTTTTTAGGAGGTCACCTATATGAACGGAATGTACGGAATGTCAACCGCAGAACAATTGATCGCCATAAATCACATGCAGGTAGCTGCAAATCATGCTGTGCCAGGCGGGGCAATGCCATTTCAGGAGGTTCTCAGAGTATATGGCGAAGATCAAATAACGGGTGTCGGAAGCTGCATAGATCAAGAAAAAAGAAAAATAAAAAGAATCGGCAAGCTAAGAATTCACAGCATTCACCATTGCTATATTGACAAAGACGGACAACGAAAAGAGTTTTTATATGTCTCATATTCCAGTATGGATGACAGCACCCATCTTGCAGTCGTTCCTTGTGACAAATTAGCCAGCAAGAACCTGTTGCCCCTGTTTGAATCTTTTCAATGGATGTGCAAAAGCAAGGCGATGGCAAACGATTATATTGCGTACTGCATTCGCTGTTTTCCCCCAAAAAGCACGCAATATTTTCCGGAATATGCCGGCTTTTCTTTCATTGAACAGAGTGAAAACAGCACCTCTATTCGATTTGACTGCAACAGAAAATGCTTTGACATGAAATTGCTGAAACACTGCTCCCCCTATTTCACCAAAAAAGTTCTTCCCAGTACAAAAGACCGCCCTCTCGGTATAAAGGGAATCTGCGAAAAGTACCTTGACACAGACAAGAAGATGATGCTCTTCGTTTTTTCCCTCTGCGGTCTGCTGAGTTCTTTTTTCCGGAAAGAGAAATACAGCATGGAGCGTATTCTGACCATATCTGCACCTGATGCCGCATCGGAACGATTTGCGACGCTCCTCATGCAGATCTTCAACAGAGGCACAAAGCCGCTGACCCTCTGTTCTAACAAGAGTGCGGTGAAAACGGAACTGCTCCACGCAAAGGATGAAACTGTTATCCTGAGCGACCGCAGCATTATCGACGATGACAAAAAAAGAACGGAAATGCTGCAGTACATCCTAACGGAAAATGACAACATGGATTGTCAGCCCCATAATCTTGCGATTTTCTCCACCCATGCACAATACCTGCTCCCTCCGGAGAAAAAGATCTGTCTGACGCTGCCGGAAAATTTTGCCCCTGCTATGACAACGAAAGAAGAGGCGGAGATGTGTGATGATTTGAATTATCTCGTAAACTTCATCATATCCTGTATTTGTAAAAGCTATACCGTACTTCCAGGTGCATTTCAAGACGAGTTCCATGAACAAATAGATCTATACACCTCTTATTTCCAAGGCAAAAGCAAAGAAATGATTGCAGCTGGTGCATTACTGGATACCGTTTACTCTTGTATGATAGCCTATTTTCTTGAGTTCGACAGTCAGCCTATCACGATGTTGATTCGCTCCGTTTTATCCGATTCTCAGACAGTTTCCGGCACTTCAGAAGATGCAGTGTCAGAACAATTTATTGCTGCGCTCAATGACGCAATTCGCAGCGGCAAGCTCAAGATCCTCCGGCACAGCAAGGAAATGGACTTCCAGGAAGGCACAAACCAGCTGATCGTCAAGGACAAGTTGCTGATCCTGGAAGAGTCTGCAATGGAGAATGTGCTGATCCCGTCTATGAGAACTGCCGACAACACCTGCCGCATTCTGAAATGCCTGAAAGCGTGCGAATATCTCCATGCCACCAAGAAAAATCGTTATCCTCTGGTGGTATATTCCCACCACAGAAGTCTGCGGCCTGCTCTGATCGCCCTGAAAAGCGACCGGATTCTGGATTCCGACGTGGAACTCATGATCGAGGAAAGCCGCTATGCAGAATGGTACAGCACAGCGCCTGCACCGGAGCATTTTATTCCCCTCACGGAAAACCGCATCGGCGGTGTTTCCTACCAGGTCTTTGACGAAAAACGCAAGGATAATATGCACTTCTTTGCACTGGGGAAAAGCGGTTCCGGCAAAACACACTGTCTCACCGAACGAATGGTAAGCCTGCAAAAGCTGCACCGTCCCGTTATTGTCTTTGATACCAGTGAATCCTTTACAGAAGAGGAAATACTGGAAAAGCTGTCTGTGGGCTGCGGTGAAACGGCAGAGCAGGATGTCCGGGCGTATATCGCCGAGCATATCACCTTCCACCGCATCGAAGAGGACGGAATCCCCGTTGACCTGCTCAAACTGGGCGACTCCGGCAATGGGGAAGATACCATCCGAAAAATCGAGTCCATTGTGGAATCTCACAACCCCAATATGGGCAGCAAGCAGCAGGCTGCTGTGCATGCTGCCATCAGCGATATGATCCAGAAAGGCAATGTGGATATGACATCTCTGTATAAGGTGCTGACAAGTGAACAGATTCCGTATGATCTGGCAGATCAGCTGGCGGATACGCTCTCCTTTTTTGTGAACTTCAAGGCAAACGACAGAGACTGGGGCGAGCTGATCGAAGAGAGCAAGGACATTATTATAAAGAAGCACTGAATAAAGTCGTCAAGCGGGCTTTATTCAGTATTTCCTTAACTACGCTTTTGTTCAGCGTTTCCTAAGGAAAGCAATCGTCAGCAGCACTCTTTTACCAGTTTGTTATGCCCCTATGTTCCGCCCGAAGGCGGTTTTTCTATGCGGTCGACATGATCGTATCATCAGTACCTGGCACAGATTCACGATAATGATGTACAACTGCAAAATAAGAATATGACAAACTCCCTTGAAAGAGCAAGTAATTTATGGTATAATGATAACAGATTCAAAGTATTGGAAGGAGAACATAGTACAGCCGGCAATGTCAAATTTCAATACGCTGCAGCATCAAGATTTTGTCCAACCACAGTGAGAAAGGCGACATAATTTCATGTTAATTGAGATTTTAATTCTTATCATTATTTTTGCAGTTTTTCATTTTGTGTGTAAGAATGATCCCAGCACAAATAAAGTGAAATATCCTAAATTGTATCTTTGCATCGGAATTTTAAGCTTATCATTTTGGCTTTTCTTTATTATTTTAATGTTAATTGATAATGTGCCAATTTATAATATACCAATTTTTTGTTCGTTTGTATTAGCCGGAATGATCCTAATTTCAGTTATTATAATAATGTCATACTTTAATATTTATACGATATATGATGATGTATCATTTACGCATTCTAATTTTTGGAGAAGAAAGTGTACAATACATTATAGTGATATAAAAATCATCTATCGAAAGAAACACGCAAAGTATCTAGTAGTATTTGAATCTGATGATGGAAGAATCACAATTGATTCCAAATATACAATTGGATATAGTGAATTCATTGAAAAAGTAAACAAAAATCGTTTCAAGGATTAGAAGCTGATATTGGTGCTTGCAGTCAAAGGCACTTTGTATCTATAGCATTTACACAAAAGATTGACAAAAGGTGTATATAGCCGCAAGAGTAAAACCGCCCAATGCAGTCTGATACACTGATTGTTTTAAGTGCATCATCAATAGCACCAGATAATTTATCAACTACACGAACTTTTTGTTTTCTAAGGGCGAAAACGGCAGTGTCCCGTTCCAAAGCCGTGCACACATCATCAACGCCTCCAACTACGACATTACCACGAAGATGCCGGATGCGGCATTTGATATGCGTAAGCTTGTGATTCCGTTCAAGCACAGACTGACCGACAATGCAGAGCCCTTTGAGGTACTGATGGACAAGCTGGAGCGTGAGAAGGCAGCCATTGTGAGAAAGCTGATTCTGGCGTACAAGGTGCTCAAAGACAACCACTACGAATTCAGCGACTCCGAAAAGGGCGAAAGCTATGACAGCTACGTACCGCCCACGGCAGTCAGCCGCAGCACCAGCAAGTCTCTGGACTTCTTCTTTACGGCTTGTTATGTACGTACCGAGAACGACGATGACTACATTTTCACCGAGGATATGTACGCCGATTACAAGGAATATGCCCTGGATGAGAGCTACGCGTACTGCTTCCCGAACTACGATGCCTTTGCAAAGGCTGTCAGAGCGGAGCTACAGCTGAAATCCGGCCGCAAACGCAAAGACAGCGACGCCAACCCCAAGCGTTGCTACCTTGGCATCAAGCGAAAAGCACTGGTGACAGAAGAGCAGGCGGAAGACTGAGTTTCCGCTCCGAAAGCACAAATCACCCAAATTTAAAATGATTTTTTACCCGATGGAAGGTGATCCATCGGGCTTTTTTGATGGTGCAGAAAATGCTGCTTTTTCGTTCCCCAGCGTGAATTTCTGCGAAATTGGCAGATATTCCGACGGGAAATTGACAATATGAACAGAAAAAATTAATTTTTCGGTGTTATTTTTTCGGTTTGTGAGCGTATTTGTCGAGGGATTTGCTTGACACTTGCGGGGGCGTGTGGTATAATTGTTTTATATAGGTGTAGGCAGATGTAAGAGGCGTTGGAAAAAGCTTTTTGGTTTGAAAAAACGTAGTATTCTGCCGTGTTTTATGGTGCTTTGCACAATGATAGGCTACAATTGAAGTTTGGAATCTAGAGACGTTTTGTATTTAGATTTTGGCCTTGGCACAAAAATATCTTTGTGATGTCTTCCGGTTTTTTGTAGATGGGTAAAATAGAAAAAGAGGAGCATAATTTTGGAGAATAAAGCTACGATCATAATAGCTACGCATAAGAAGTATCAAATGCCAGCAGATAAAATGTACTTGCCTGTTCATGTTGGAGCAGAAGGGAAAAAGGATTCTGATGGAAAAGAATTGGACTTAGGATATATTAAAGACAATACAGGAGATAACATTTCCCTTAAAAACCCTTCGTTTTGCGAATTAACAGGTCTTTACTGGGCGTGGAAAAATGTTGACTCAGACTATATTGGCTTGGCGCATTACAGACGCCATTTTTCTCTGAGCAAGAAGTCTAAAGATCCCTTTGACAATATTCTCACATACGATGAACTTGCACCGCTTCTGAGCAAATATAGAGTGTTTGTTCCTAAGAAACGGAAGTATTATATTGAAACGCTCTATTCTCATTATGCACATACACATTATGCAGAGCATCTTGATGTGACAAAAGAGATTATTGCCGAAAAGTACCCTGAGTACACAGATTCCTGCAACAAAGTATACAATCAGACCTATGGGTATATGTTTAATATGATGATCATGAGAAAAGATCTGTTCCAGAACTACTGCGAATGGCTCTTTAATATTCTTTTTGAGCTAGAAAAAAGAATTGGAGAATCTTCTAAGGAATTATCATTTTTTCAAGGTCGCTTTTACGGAAGAGTTAGCGAGATAATATTTAATGTCTGGCTCGACTATCAAGTGAAATCGGGTACGATAAGCCAAAAGGATATCAAGGAAATACCCTGCATTTACACAGAAAAAATCGACTGGAATCGGAAAATCAAGTCGTTTATAGGTGCGAAGTTTGGGCATAAGAAGTATGAGGGGAGCTTTTGAACAAGGTTATGCGTATTTTGCATATTGTTAACGATTTATCCAATATTGGTGGAATTCAAAAATGGATTATGAACTATTTCGAATATATTGATCGTAATAAAATCGTTTTTGATTTTGCTTATCACAATAGTTGCGAGCCATTAAACCAATCTTTTGTTGATAAAATTTACAACTTAGGTGGTAATGTAATTGAATTGCCTAAAATCTCTGTTTGTTCTCTCCAAGAAAACACCAAGATATTTCGGGAAGTGTTACATCGCGGGGAAAAATATAAAATTGTTCATTGCCACATGGCAAATGCTGCTTTTTTATATTTAAAAGTTGCAAAAGAAGAAAATGTACCCGTTAGAATATTACATAGTCATCAAAATAAAGCAGCTGATCAATTTTCGCATGTAGTCAGAAATATACCATTAATAAAAATGGGGCTGAAATATTCTAATTTAAGATTCGCTTGCTCCAGTTTAGCTGGAGATTGGTTGTTTAAAAATCAAAAATATCAAGTAATTCCTAATGCAATAGATCTTCAAAAATTTAATTATTCTGAGATTAGGCGAAAAAACATTAGGCAAAAAATGAATTGTGAAAATAAATTTGTTATCGGCAGCGTTGGAAGACTATGTGCACAAAAAAATTATTTTTTTGCAATTGATATTTTTTCTAAAATCAAGAAACTAAAACATAATGCTGTTTTCTGGATAATTGGAATCGGTCCATTGGAACAGAAACTGAAAGCATATGTAGAAGCACTTGATCTTAAAGAGAGCGTTATTTTTCTAGGGAGTAGAAATGATATATCAGATTTCTATCAAGGAATGGATGCTTTCTTCTTGCCATCATTGTATGAAGGCTTAGGTATTGTAAATATTGAAGCACAGGCATCTGGGCTACACTGTGTTGTTTCAGATGCTATGCCAAAAGAAGTTTTCGCCACAAATCTAATAGAAGCGCATTCTTTAGAAGCATCAAAAGATGAATGGGTGAATGCTTTTCTCGAAGTAGCTGATTCAAACATCAAAAGGAAAAGTAGTCTATCCTTACTACAACAAGCAAATTTTGATATTAAACAACAAGCTAAAAATTTAGAGAAATATTATCTTGATGCACTTGATGATACAAGGAGAATAGAAAAATGAAGCTATCAACATTTGATGCTCTAAAAAGAATACAAAGTAAGAACGCTGTTCAGTATGTGTGCATGGAGGGCGAAATATTAAAAAAATATCATCAGATCTTACTAGAAATAGCAAGTGATATTATATCTGTATGTGAAAAAGAAAAGATTGTATATCAATTATCTGGAGGAACGGCTCTTGGAGCAGTTCGCCATAAGGGTTTTATTCCGTGGGATGATGATCTAGATATTAATATTTTCGGCTCACAGTGCGATGAGTTTATAGAAAAATTTGAAAAGGACTTTGGAGATAAATATTGGGTAAACACCGTTAAAACACCTGGGTATTTTTCTATTGTTGGTTCCATAAAAATGAAAGGTACTGTCTCACGTGGATTTGAGGATAGTAATGATGAAAAATGTGGTATTGGTATAGATCTATTTAGAATTGAAAACACATTTGACAATTCTATATTAAGATTTTTTCATGGAGTTTTATGCATGGGATTTGGCTTTCTTCTCTCTTGTAGAAATTTTTATGAAAAAAGAAAATTAATGATGGAATTAGCCAATGATGATAAGGCGTTGAAGAAAGTCTTTCGCATAAAAATTAACATTGGTAGGCTTCTGAGCCTTATTTCATTAAAACATTGTCTGATAATAACTCAAAAGTGTTATGGTATGTGTAAAAACAACAAATCAAAGTATGTTACTATTCCAGCAGGTAGAAAACATTTTTTTGGAGAGTTATACAAACGAGATGGCATGGAAAATACCATTAAAGTATCGTTCGAAGGACATAATTGGGAAATTGCCAAAAATTATAACGATTATCTCACAAAGCTTTATGGTAATTATATGGAAATCCCTTCTGAGGAAAATCGAGAAACACATTTTCGAGTAGAATTAAAATTCCCAGATGAAAAAAAACACAAGTAACTATAAAAATTTGAATTTTAGATTGTTAGGAGAAATGAAAAATGACAGTAGCCTTATTAACAGCAGCGGGATCAGGTACAAGAATGGGGCAAGACATTCCGAAGCAATTTATTCATGTAGACAATAAGCCTGTAATTATTCATACTATGGAAGCGTTTCAAAAGCATCCAAGTGTTGATGCTATTATGGTTGTAACAATACCATCGTGGATTGAAGTTGTAAAAGCATATGCAAAGCAGTTTAACATTTCAAAACTACGTTGGGTAGTTGCGGGCGGTAAAACTGGACAAGAGTCTATTTACAATGGATTAAAATCTCTGGAAAACGAAATCCCATCTAACTCAATTGTAATGATTCATGATGGAAATCGTTGCATGGTTTCTGGAGAGATTATATCAGATAGCATTGCTACTTTTCATAAATACGGAAGTGCAGTTACTGCAATTCCGTGCGTTGAAGCCGTTTTTCGTAGTGATGATGATGGTATATCTTCCGTAGATTCAATCCCACGTGAACAGCTTTTTCGTACTCAAACACCACATACATATACATTAGAAAAATTGTTAGATGCACATAAAAAGGCAAAGGAAAAAAACATTACAAACACGGCTGCTACGTGTACGCTAATGCAAGCATTAGGAGAAACTGTTTATTTTTCCAAGGGATCTGAAGAAAATCTAAAGCTTACTACAATTGATGATATCATGATTTTTAAAGCTTTGCTGCATACAAAAAAGGATAACTGGTTAAAATGATGAGATACTGTGATTTATATTGGAAAGACGTAAAGAAAACAGTGCAAAACATTCCAGATATAACGCAGTTGTTCCATAAAAGCATTTGCATTACTGGTGCAAATGGTATGATATGTTCGGCAATTGCGGATATTATACTCTGGCTTAATTGCAATAAAAATGCAGGTATTCATTTGATTTTAGCTGGACGATCAAATGAAAAAATCAAAAAACGTTTTTTAGGATTTGAAAAATTCTATACATTTGCTTTTTATGATGCTACAAAATTTAATTCAATTTGCTTTCAAGCAGACTACATTATTCACGGTGCATGTAATGCGAATCCTGCTAAATACGTAAAAGAACCTGTAGAAACTATGCTGGCCAATTTTATGGGCCTGGACTGTCTGTTAAAATCAGCCGTAAAAAATAAATCTAATCGTGTTGTTTATATTTCTTCTAGTGAAGTTTATGGAAGCAAGTTGAAAGATCAACCTTATCAAGAGTCTGATTATGGATATGTAGATTTACTAAATCCACGTTCGTGTTATCCTAGTTCTAAACGTGCTTCTGAAACACTGTGTAGTGCATATACATCTGAATATGGATTAGATACTGTGGTTGTTCGCCCAGGACATATATATGGTCCAACAATTACAGATACTGATGATCGTGCTTCCGCACAGTTTACACGTTGTGCGGTGGAAGGAAAAGATATTGTGATGAAATCTGCAGGAACGCAGTTACGTTCCTACTGTTATGTTCTTGACTGTGCTTCTGCAATTTTAACTGTGCTCTTATCTGGAGAAAGTGGACAGGCTTATAACATATCAAATCCAAATTCGATTGTATCAATTGCACAATTAGCAAAAGCCTTTGCAGCAACTGTAGGGAAAAATGTTTTGTTTGAACAAGCAAACGCAGAAGAACAAAAGGGCTACAACAAAATGATGAATTCTTCGTTAGATAGCACAAAATTAGAAGCATTGGGTTGGAAAGCTTTATTTTCATTGCAAGAAGGTACAAGCAAAACAATACAAATTTTAAAAGCATGTTAGTTTTTAATAGAGAATCTATAGGAGGTGCGTATAAAAATGGTATATTACACAGGATATGAGGAAGCAACAAGGAATACAGCAGGTGGAAAAGCACCTGCTGACATAAAAAAATTGTGTGAAAAGCGAGGGTATTCATTTGTTAAAATATTGATGCCATCGCCAAATCTTCCAGCAATTTTGCAAAAAATATGGAAGTATAATTTTGCGAAAAAGTACTGGGAAAACTTGTGCAACACATTGAAAAAAGGCGATGTTTTTATTTATCAGCATCCATTATACGTTAAGCATCTTGCTGCTAAATACATCTCAAAAATAAAGAAAAATGGCGTAAAACTGGTTGTTTTAATTCATGACCTTGAATCCCTACGAAAAGGTATCGAAGGATTTATAAAAAACAATGGGCATATTAATGATGAGGTAGAACTTACTTTATTTAAAGAATTTGATGTGATTATTTGTCATAATGAAAAAATGAAACAATTTCTATTGGATAATGGTTTCCAAGAACACCAGATTGTTTGCCTTGAAATTTTTGACTATCTAAGCGATGCCGTATGCCGACCAAGAGAAAAAACACTACCGCCATCTGTTGCAATTGCTGGAACATTACATATTAATAAAAGTGGTTATATTTATAAGATCTTAGATAACATTCACAACAAAAACCTTGTAGTGAATCTTTATGGAAATTACTTTGATGAATCGCAAACAAATGATAGACTCGTTTACAAAGGCTCTTTTCCTCCGGAAAAATTGCCTTCTTGTATAGAAGGTGATTTTGGATTAGTATGGGATGGAAGCGAAGCATACACTTGTGCAGGAAATACAGGAGAATATCTTAAGTACAATAATCCACATAAGACGTCATTATACCTTTCCTCTGGACTTCCCGTCATTGTATGGACGGAAGCTGCCATTGCTGATTTTGTAGTAAAAAATAAAGTGGGTATTACCGTAAGCAGCTTGTTTGACTTGGAAGAAGCAATTTCACAAGTTACAAAAGAAGAATATGTTATAATGTGTCAAAATGCAAAGGGAATAGCGGAAAAATTGCGAAATGGATATTACTTTTATAAAGCATTAGATAAAGGCATTTCGCAATTGGAACCGAAAGAAAGTTAAAGATGAAGAAAATAGCATTATGCAAAGAATATAAAATCACATTTACACATGAAGTGTTATATCTAATCACTTTTTTTCTGTTTGCTTTTGTTCGTATTTTGGATACGTCCCTGTTGAATATTGACTTCCTATCAAATGTTGTATTTATAATTGTTTGTGCAACGCTCGCAGTGCTATGGATAACATATGATAAAGTTTCCGTTAAAAAACTTTTGTGCCAAATTATAATTATAAGTGCTTTTCTACTAGTCACAATCACAACAACTAGAAAATATTTATTGATTTATGCTCTTTTTCTCCTTGCTTCTAATTGTGCAGAATTTAAAAAAATTGTGAAATATTCACTGATTGCGACACTCTCAGCTACGTGTATCGTAATGATTGCATCGCAAATAGGAATTGTGCAAGATTATGTATTTGAAAGAGAAACAGAAATTGCACACGGCATGGGTTTTTCTTATTATAGTGCATACCCGTATATTTTAATGTTTAATATGCTATCCTATATGTATATTCGAAAGAAGTCAATTACATGGATAGAAATAGCGGTTCTGCTAATAATCAATCAAGGCGTGTATCATCTAAGTACCCTGCGGCTCACTTACTATTTAACATTTTTAATTATCATACTGTATTTACTTATTGCTAAAATGAAACGAATCAGACTAAATCATAAAGCTTTCTATGTAGGATCATTTTTACTGTACCCACTCATGCTGTTTATTACAGTGTGGTCATCGTTTCAATATACTCATTATAATTTATTTTGGAGAAAGTTAGATGATATTTTATCGGGCAGATTACGTCTTCAGCATAAGGCTTTCGATTTATATTCCGTTAAACTGTTTGGTCAGTATATTGAAACAAATAATATGACCAACGGCGTAGTTGCACAACACAATTACTTTTATATTGATTCTGGATTTATATATTCAATTTTGGGATATGGAATTCTTTTGACTTTTATTCTTTTATTTATGTATAGTTTTCTTTTATTTAAAGCGTGTCAGCACAACGATAAAGTTTTAGCAATTTGGATTGTTTCCCTTGCTATTTTTACCGTTGTTAACAACACATGGTTAAATATACACTATAATTGCCTGCTTCTGCTGTTCCCTCAAATTTATTTTAAAGGAGGGAGAAATAGAAGAATATTTCAGATTCCAAAGAATGGGAGAAAAAACATATGACCAAAAAACGAAATGTAAATTTAGACGGATTAAAACTATTAGCATGTTTTGCGGTAATTGGACTTCATGTTTTTACCTATAATTATAATAATACCATTATTACATATATTCATTATATGTGTGGATATGCTGTACCCATCTTTTTTTTAGTAAATGGATATTTGATTTTAAATAAAAAAGAAGTAACCTATACTTATACTGCAAAAAAGATCTTGAAAATCCTGTTTCTTATTGTACTGTGGAATTTAGTTTATTTTTTATTGAAATTAGTTATAAAACAACAATTAGAAAATCCAATAATTTTAGTTGCAGAATCACTAATTCAAGAAGGTTTTTTTTGGCAATTCTGGTTTTTAGGTGCCATGATACTTACTTACCTTTTTGCACCTTTGATTTATAAAGTAGTTAATCGCTTTCGATATAGTTATCCGCTACTTTTAATTCTTACATTACTTCCTTGCATAATAATTGTTTGCTTTAATTACCTTAGCAAATCACAATTATTAAACGACCAGAATTTTATTCAAACATTTATGATTTGGAAATGGTTGTTGTATTTTATATTAGGTGGGTATCTAAAGCATATAATACCATGGTTAAATGATAAAATATCATTTCCCACACATGGTGTTCTCACTGCAATATTATTTTTTGGGTTTCCATTGTATCAGCTATACGCAGTTAATCATATTAACTTTAATGACTACTATGGAGATCTCGTGGCTATTGCCAATAACACAATGATATTTACTTTTTTTATGCGTGTGAATTATAAAAATAAAATATCTAGAATTGTGGAGATACTTGCGCCATACAGCATGGGGTGCTATATTTTACACCCGATTGTTTTGAAGTTTATAAACAGATACATTAGTTATTCTTGTATATATTTACCATTTTTAATATATCCGATTGTTACGCTTATTTCTTTTTCTTCAGCTTATGTGTTGAATAGAAGAAAATTAACAAAATATTTTGTTAATTTATAATTATTAGTGAGGAAAGTCCATCATGTCACAGCCAAGTATAAAGAAAAACTATATTTACAACACGCTTTATGAAATATTAGCAATTATAGCCCCTTTAATCACAGCGCCCTATGTATCTAGAGTATTCGGAGCTGATGGGGTTGGTATTTACAGTTATACAAGTGCCATTACAGCATATTTTACAATGTTCTCTGCTATGGGAATTAAATCCTATGGACAACGTGAAATTGCTCAGCATAGAGAAAATCCACAAGAATGTAGTAAACTCTTTTGGGAACTGGAGCTTATGTGCATTTCCACCACAGCAGTTTCTTTAATTGTATGGACTTTTTTAATTATTTTTAGCGCTAACTATTCTGTTTATTATCTTGTTTTAACTATGACAGTACTAGCTACTGCTTTTGATATCTCTTGGTTTTGGAGTGGACAAGAACAGTATCGATTTATTGTTATTCGAAATTCTATTATTAAAATTTTAGGGATAGTTCTGCTTTTTGCTTTTGTACGAAAAAAATCTGACCTAGTACTTTACATTGCATTAATTGCAGCAACAGGACTTTTAGGCAATATTTCAATGTGGAGTTATCTCCCAAAATTTCTTGTAAAGGTTGATTGGAAATTACTTTCGGTAAAACATCATTACCGGCAAACATTTGTTTATTTTATCCCAACTATTGCTACTTCTATATATACTGTCTTAGACAAAGCTATGATTGGCTGGATTACTCAAAACGATTTTGAGAACGGTTATTATGAGCAAGCAACAAAAATTTTGAATATATGCAAAACTCTTGTTTTTTCAATTAATACAGTAGTGTCTTCTAGAATATCATTTTTATTTGCAAAAGAAGCACATGTTGAAATCAAGCAAAAATTGGAGACAACAATGAATTTCATTCTATTTTTGTCGATTCCAATTACATTTGGTTTAATTGGTGTAGCAAAGAGATTTGTTCCATTATTTTTTGGAAAAGGCTATGATGAAACAATAGCGATTTTATGTTTTATGTCTCCACTTATGATTATAATCGGAATTAGTAATTGTTTGGGATCTCTATATTTTACGCCAAGTGGACAAAGAGCTAGAAGCAATAAGGGGATTGTTACCGGTGCTGTGGTGAATCTAGTCTTAAATCTAATTTTGATTCCTTTTTTTGCATCACGAGGAGCAGTTATAGCATCTGTAGTAGCAGAATCAACAATAACAGGCATTTACTTATATATGTCTCGAGATTATTTCGATATATCATGTATATTTAAATTCGGCTGGAAACGTCTTATAGCTGCTATGGTTATGTTTATTGTCATTTTATTCGCAAATAATATTATTTCGCACCAGTTAATAGCTTTTATTGTTCAAGTAGTGCTTGGGATTGTTACATATGTTCTTTGCTTATTGATTATGCGAGATAGATTTCTACTAGATAATATAAAAAAATATGGAGAAAAGTTATTACATACAAAGTCAAAAAGGATGTGAGTATATGTTACCAATACAGATTGATCTTCCCAAAAATTTTCTTGAAGAAGAAATTCGTTGTGGTTATAAAATTAGCAGTGAAATGAAAAAAGTTTGGGCAGTTCAAATAGATTTACTAGAACAGGTAAAAAAAATATGCAAAAAACATGGCTTAAAGTATTTTGCTGATTCCGGGACGTTAATCGGCGCTATTAGGCATAAAGGATATATACCATGGGACGATGATATAGATCTTGTTATGATGAGAAACGATTATAATAAATTTATGGAATATGCAAAAAGCGAACTGGAATTTCCATATTTTCTGCAAACTGTGTATACAGATAAAGATATCATGAGAGCACATGCTCAGCTTAGAAATTCCAAAACTACTGGCTATATGCCCTATGAAAAAAATAGACCTTATAATAAAGGGATTTTTATTGATATATTTCCCTTAGATGTAATTCCAGAAGATCCCCAACTCAAAAAATTTTCTTTGAAAATAAAATTCAAATGGAAACTACTCAATAATTTAGTTAATTATAAGTATAATAAAAAAAATATTGTTTCTTGGGCTAAACATTATTTAATCGTGAAGCCTCTTACTTTATGGATGGATTATAAAATATTATATGCAAAATATGAAAGACTTTGTTCGCAGTATAATAATAGTGAATTTAATAGAGTTAGCTATATAGCCTACTCACATGGAAAGAAAAAGCATATTTGGAATAAAGAATGGTTTGATTCAGCAAAGGAGGTCGATTTTGAATTTACAAAAATCAATATACCTGTTGGATATAATGAGAGGTTGAAAACAGAATATGGAGATTACATGGTGATAAAAAATGTACCATCATCCCATGGAGAGTTGATTTTGTCTTCTGAAAAATCTTATATGGAGGAATAACTATGAAAAAGTATAAAATCGGATATACATGTGGTGTTTTTGATATGTTTCATGTAGGGCACCTAAACTTATTAGAAAAATGCAAATCAATGTGTGATTACTTGATTGTTGGAGTATGCAATGATGAATACGTTAGAAATATAAAACATAAAGAACCAGTCTATAGTGAACAAGATAGAGTTAGGATATTAGAAGCATTAAAAGTTGTTGATAGAGCTGAACTTGTAACTATAGAGGAAACCAATGACAAAATACTGGCTATAGAAAAGTTCCATTTTGATGTTTTGTTTTCAGGTGATGATTGGAAAGGATCAGAAAGATATCAAAAAACAGAAGAGCAGTTTAAAAAATATGGAGCATTTATCGAATATTTCCCTTACACGCAAGGTATTTCAACAACTCAAATTAAGGAAAAAATAAAAAAATAATTATATACTGCGAGGAAATATAATACAAGCTATATGTACAATAACACATAATGATTTTGATCATATATAAGATTTAAGATTTTGCAACAAATCACATAGAATATTTGAAATGTTTACAAGATAATAAAATGTACTATATGCAGAAAACATCTACACACTGAGGTGTATGGGGTAAAATTATAGCTACCGTATTATACTGAATGAAAGCATTTATATCAATGTAAGCAATGGCGATTTTCATTTTATGAGAAGAATTTCATATCCGTATTCCTAAAAACTTTTAAATATGATAGATAATAGGTAGTCCATGATTTGTTGTTTAAAATTAGAATATCATTGCTGGTATTCTAATTTCAAACACTACCCTATCATTGACTCCGGTCTAATTTCACAACAGAAAAAAGTGTATTGTAACGAAGTGCCAAAAACAAAGTTTGTAGACGGCATCAAAAAGACTATTCAGTGGTACCTAGACAACCAGAAATGGTGGAAGAATATCATTTCCGGTAAGTCTTAAGACTACTATGAAAAAATGTATAGAGAGTGTTTTTTATGGAAAACAAGTTGAACGAAAAAATAACATCTTTAAATGATTTAAGAGCATTATCAGCAATGCTGGTTGTTATGTCACATATAAATTGTACAAGTGAATTTTTAGGAACACGGAGGGGTGCTTATGCTGTTTCAATTTTTTATATGTTAAGCAGCTTTTTGTGTATGTACACAACCAATACAGATATAAATTTCAAAGAAAAATTAGTCTATGTATCTCGAAAAATTATAAAATTAATACCATTGTACTATATATTTACGCTGTTTACCTTTCTTATTGTGCTAATAAAGCCAAGTTTATTTAATACAACAACAGCTAGTGCAGAACACTTAGTAAAATCTCTTTTATTTATCCCTTATCAGAATGAAAACAAAATAGTACGTCCGATTCTAGATGTTACATGGTTTTTGGTTTTAGTTTTCTGGTTTTATATTGTATTTGGTATATCAAGAATTATATCTAATAAAAATAGAGGTATTATCTGCATTGGGTTATTGGGTATATTCTTTACTGTTGGATCCATCTTTTTTAATAAGAACCCATTGTTCCTACAATATAAATCTGGTGTTGTTTCCTTGATATTGGGTATAGTTGTATATTATATCTATAATTGCCTCAAGCACAATTTTCCCAAAGAGGAAAAAAAGAAATCATGGGGAATCAATCTATTCCTATACGCTTTAATGATTGCTTTTGTATATCCATACTCGTTATTACATAATAATTTTAAGTATTTTGTTGAACTAATACCTCTTGTAATACTGCTTATATACGTATTGCTTAGCAAAAAAGCTGTAGAGTTTAAACTTATTAAAATTATAGCTGCTTCAAGTTATTCATTATATCTATGCCATGAGTTTGTTGTTAAAGGATTTAGCAGACTAATTTACAATTTGGATAATTTAACGGTAGCAACTTTTGTTTTATCATTTATTTGTCTCACAATTTCAGTGATGCTGTCAATAATGATTAATAGATTTATAGAACAGCCCTTAAATAACGCTTTATCAAAAAGATTATTTATACAAGGAGAAAAATAAAAATGAACTACAACTACCTTATCGTCGGCTCCGGTCTATACGGAGCAACAATTGCCCAGCAGGCAAAAAAAGCCGGAAAAAGCGTGCTCGTAATAGATAAACGCCCCAATGTAGGCGGAAATATCTATACAGAAAAGGTCGAGGGCATCAATGTACACAAGTACGGTGCACACATTTTCCATACCAATAACAAAGAGGTATGGGACTATGTCACAAGCTTTGTTGACTTCAACCGATTCACAAACTCTCCGGTGGCCAATTACAAGGGAGAGCTCTATTCCATGCCATTCAACATGTACACATTTAATAAAATGTGGGGCGTTGTGACTCCCGAAGAAGCCGCAGCCAAAATTGAAGAACAAAAAAAAGAAATCACTGGTGAGCCGAAAAACCTGGAAGAACAGGCAATCTCGCTTGTTGGACGAGACATCTACGAAAAGCTTGTAAAAGGTTATACAGAAAAGCAGTGGGGACGAGACTGCAAGGATCTGCCTGCATTCATCATTAAGCGACTCCCAGTTCGCCTGACATTCGATAACAACTATTTCAACGCACTCTATCAAGGCATTCCCATCGGCGGATATACAAAGCTGATTGAGAAAATGCTGGAAGGTATTGAAGTTCGGCTGAATGTTGACTATCTGGAAAACAAAGAAGAACTGGACAAGCTCGCTGAAAAGGTAATCTACACCGGTCCGATCGATGCGTATTTCGATTATAAGCTGGGTACTTTGGAGTATCGCTCTGTCAGATTTGAGAATGAGATCCTCGATAAGCCAAACTTCCAAGGTAACGCAGCTGTAAACTACACAGACAGAGAAACTCCCTGGACAAGAATCATTGAACATAAATGGTTCGAGTTCGGCAAAGATGAAAACGGAAACGATCTGCCGAAAACAGTTATTTCGAGAGAGTATTCTTCGGAATGGAAACTTGGAGATGAACCCTACTACCCCGTCAACGACGCTAAAAACAGCACACTGTATGAGCAGTACAAAGCCCTTGCAGAAGCAGAAGATAATGTCATTTTCGGTGGCCGCCTCGGCGAATACAAATACTACGACATGGATAAAACCATAGAAGTCGCCCTTGCCGCAGCAAAGAAAGAACTCTCCTAAATTATCGATACCTTTTCAGATATTGTCTATCCCCATATCCCCCAATGTACCGCCCACCAGCGGTACATTTTTTATTGCAATTCCCCCAAAAGTATGATATAATAAAAACAACACACTTCATCCTAAGAAGTATCTATCATGACCATTATCGTAACTGGCGGCGCCGGCTTTATCGGCTCCAATTTCGTTTTTCATATGCTGAAAGCACACCCAGACTACCGCATTGTTTGTCTGGACAAGCTGACCTATGCCGGCAATCTGTCCACACTGGAACCGGTGATGGACAATCCGAACTTCCGATTTGTCAAGCTGGACATCTGCGACCGTGAGGGCGTATACAAGCTCTTCGAGGAGGAAAAGCCCGACATCGTTGTCAACTTTGCGGCGGAGTCGCATGTAGACCGCTCTATCGAGAACCCGGAGATCTTCCTCCAGACCAACATCCTCGGCACAGCGGTTATGATGGACGCTTGCCGGAAGTATGGCATCCAGCGTTATCACCAGGTTTCTACCGACGAAGTCTACGGCGATCTGCCGTTGGACAGACCGGACCTGTTCTTTACCGAAGAGACTCCCATCCACACCAGCAGCCCCTACTCCTCTTCTAAAGCAGGTGCAGATCTGCTGGTACTGGCTTACCACAGAACTTATGGTCTCCCGGTAACGGTTTCCAGATGCTCCAACAACTATGGCCCGTATCACTTCCCGGAAAAGCTGATTCCGCTGATGATCGCCAATGCCCTGGCAGACAAGCCGCTTCCGGTTTACGGCAAGGGTGAAAACGTCCGTGACTGGCTGTATGTTGAGGATCACTGCAAAGCGATCGACCTCATCATTCACAACGGCAAGGTTGGCGAAGTCTACAACGTAGGAGGTCACAATGAGATGAAGAACATCGACATTGTCAAGCTGATCTGCAAGGAGCTGGGCAAGCCGGAGAGCCTGATTACCTACGTTACCGACCGTAAGGGTCACGATATGCGTTATGCCATCGACCCGACCAAGATCCACAACGAACTGGGCTGGCTGCCGGAGACAAAGTTTGCAGACGGCATCAAAAAGACCATTCAGTGGTATCTGGACAATCAGAAGTGGTGGAAGGATATCATTTCCGGCGAGTATCAGGACTACTATGAAAAAATGTACAGCAATCGATGATGGAGATACATAAAATGAACTACAACTACCTTATCGTCGGCTCCGGTCTATACGGAGCAACAATTGCCCAGAACGCCCAAATGTAGGCGGAAATATCTATACAGAAAAGGTCGAGGGCATCAATGTACACAAGTACGGTGCACACATTTTCCATACCAATAACAAAGAGGTATGGGACTATGTCACAAGCTTTGTTGACTTCAACCGATTCACAAACTCTCCGGTGGCCAATTACAAGGGAGAGCTCTATTCCATGCCATTCAACATGTACACATTTAATAAAATGTGGGGCGTTGTGACTCCCGAAGAAGCCGCAGCCAAAATTGAAGAACAAAAAAAAGAAATCACTGGTGAGCCGAAAAACCTGGAAGAACAGGCAATCTCGCTTGTTGGACGAGACATCTACGAAAAGCTTGTAAAAGGTTATACAGAAAAGCAGTGGGGACGAGACTGCAAGGATCTGCCTGCATTCATCATTAAGCGACTCCCAGTTCGCCTGACATTCGATAACAACTATTTCAACGCACTCTATCAAGGCATTCCCATCGGCGGATATACAAAGCTGATTGAGAAAATGCTGGAAGGTATTGAAGTTCGGCTGAATGTTGACTATCTGGAAAACAAAGAAGAACTGGACAAGCTCGCTGAAAAGGTAATCTACACCGGTCCGATCGATGCGTATTTCGATTATAAGCTGGGTACTTTGGAGTATCGCTCTGTCAGATTTGAGAATGAGATCCTCGATAAGCCAAACTTCCAAGGTAACGCAGCTGTAAACTACACAGACAGAGAAACTCCCTGGACAAGAATCATTGAACATAAATGGTTCGAGTTCGGCAAAGATGAAAACGGAAACGATCTGCCGAAAACAGTTATTTCGAGAGAGTATTCTTCGGAATGGAAACTTGGAGATGAACCCTACTACCCCGTCAACGACGCTAAAAACAGCACACTGTATGAGCAGTACAAAGCCCTTGCAGAAGCAGAAGATAATGTCATTTTCGGTGGCCGCCTCGGCGAATACAAATACTACGACATGGATAAAACCATAGAAGTCGCCCTTGCCGCAGCAAAGAAAGAACTCTCCTAACCCACTAAAACAACATCCCTAAATTTTCAATGGCAACCAAAAATGGCAACCTCCCCCAAAAAAGCCCGAAACTACGTCAAATCCACCCCAAATCCCGCAAGTTCGAATCTTGTCATCTGACACGCATGCAACCTGTTTGGATTTTCCCTGAGCCTGCAACCCCTGCAGGCTCTTTTTTATTGCAAAATCGCCGTTTTTGGAATCTCCGACGTTATCCTGTCAAATATTCACAAAATATTTTCAATTAAAAGTGCAACATTTGACCCTCCTCAATTGTGTCTATTATAGAGGGAAAAATATCCGGAGCACTGCCGCTGGTCTTTGCAGAGAAAGTCCAAACTGCTGCATTTCCCGAATTCTTGGACAAAAGGGAAGGATTTTTATGAAAAAACAATTCACAACACTACTGGCACTCTCCACCGCAGCAGCGTGTATGCTGACCTGCACACCGATCACCACCAGTGCAGAGGACTCCCTCGAGGATCTACAGACATACGACGTTCTGGACAGCACCGATACCTTGGTACGGGAAGCTTGGGAAAGCCGTAACAACGAGGACGAAATGGAGGCAGACCTCTATGACTCCATGTCAGAGGGCGAGATTCCGTTTTATGAAGCGGAAGCTTCCTCGGAGCCCAGCGAACTGGAACAAGCCGCCATTGCAAACGGCATGTACAAAGACACTTTTGCCTTTGGCAACCACTTGTGCACGCTGACAAATGAGGAATTCCACGATAAGGTGTATGCTCCGTTGTCGGAAAGCATGACCTATTCCGAACTGGATTCCAACTATAACTTAGCCGCCAAAGATACCGCATATGCAGGCGGACTTTGCTACGGCATATCTTCTATCGCTGTACTAGTGCACAACGGCTTATTGACTCCCAGTGACATTCAGGAAGGTGCAGAAACGCTGCACGATGTAGAAATGACACCAGATGTGGAAGCACTGATCACCTACTACAATTCCCTGCAAGTGTACAAGGTTGTCGAACACGCCAATATTGTTTTTGCGGGAATGATGACAAAGGACGAACACACTGACGCGTTTCTGAACTGTGCAGCACGCTGCAAGGAAAAAGGCACCTATTTTATGGCATGCATTTCCTCTGCCAAAAGCGGCACACATGCAATGGTTGGCATGGACGAGCAGTTCGGCAACTGGACATTCAATGGTATCAGCTATGACACCTGCATTCTCACTTATGACAGCAACAGTGTACAAAAAGATACCAAGGAATCCATATTCAGCGATAAGACCTGCATCTATATCAATTCTGAAACCAAGCAGTACTGCGTTCCGGCATATGACCTCACCTCGGAGAACGGCGGCGTTCTGCTGGACGCAAGCGATGACGATTCGCTGCTGACCTATCGGGCACCCATTCGCGGCACCACCGAAGTCAATACAGACGTTTCCGAAACTGTAAAATGGCGTTTCTTCAGCGGCACCACAAAGGATCAGATCGATGTCACCTCTACCACCAAGGACGGCACCTCTTACGATTTCTGGAAAGCATGCAAAATGAACTATGGCGATACGATCTACTTCGGAAAGGGCAGCACATTCCACTTGGAGAAAAAAGAACGTGCACAGGGATTTGCTTTTGATGTCAACGGTATCGGATACCGTTTAAGAATGGAACAGTACGCAGAAAGCAGTCCGGAAACGCCCAAAGTACATGACAGAGGCACAAAGTGCAAAATGGACTTCTGCGGCGACAGCATTTCCTACACCAATACCGACACAGAGAGCATCTTGGTGTCCTATATCTTAACCTACGACCAAGGCACCTACAACTATGAACCGGTTGGCTCTGTCCGTATTGCTCTCGTGATCTACCCAAATCAGACCGCAACCATTTCAAAACAGGACACCGGCTTGGCAATTACCGGTGACGGAGAAATTTTTGTACAGGCACATCCGACTGCTACACAAAAATGTATCGATGAATTTGACGGCACATGGGAAGAATTCCTCAACTGGTTCGGCAGATATTTCTTCAACTTTGTACGCTCAAAAGACGCTCTGCTTCAGTTCAATACCAAGGACGGGTGCAGCGAACTGTTGTACGACTTTGACGGCGACGGCGTATATGACGATGCTCCCATTCTCGGCGATGCAGACGGCGACGGCGTACCGTATCAGCCCGGCGACATTTACCAGATCCTATGGCATATCAACGATATCGCAACTTCCGAGCACGGCGTAAGACGATATAACAGAGGCTACGTTCCCAACTCGGAGGGCGACACCGACGGCAACGGCGTGATCGACACCTGCGACCTGTTCGACATTGTGTACGAGTGTGCTCTGCGTGGAGCAGGGTTGAAGTAACCATTCACCCAGCGAAACTGGTGGAGGGATTCGACTGAAACCTTTCACTTTCATTTCAGATTTCCAGTAGGATAAATCCTACACAACTTTTTTCAATTCAAGAGGGAGGAATTTTTATGAAAAAACAATTTGCAGCATTACTGGCACTGTCTACCGCAGCAGCCTGCGTTCTGAGCTATCAGCCGGTACAGGCTGGTGCAGAAAGCGTTCTGGGCAGCATGACACAGGAAAACCTGACCGACATCACCAACGAACAGAAAGATGCATTCTATCAGTCATCTCTGGGGGAAATAGAGCCGTCGGCAGAACCCAGCGAACTGGAACAGGCTGCCACTGCAAACGGCATGTACAAGGACACATTCTCGTTCACGAACCACTCCTGCAACCTGTCAGAGGACGACTTCAACCAGAAGGTATTCGAACCGATCTGGAACAGCATGACCAATATTGAACGGCTCGCCTATCTCAACAAGAGCAGTGTATACCGGAACGTCTGCCAAGGCAGCCAGTGCTTCGGCATGGCAGCCCTGTCCATTCTGGTACACAACGGCGAACTGTCCCCCAGCGACATTCAGGCAGGTGCAGAAACCCTGCATGACATCACGCTGACCAACGACGTAGAACAGCTGATCACCTACTATGACATGCTGCTGGAATATCAGGCAGTTTCCAACGTGGTCATGTATGCTCCGACACTGCTGACACAGGACGAACGCGTAGACAACCTGCTGAACTGTGCAGAACGCTGCAAGGAAAAGGGCACTTACTTCATGGTTGCCATTCGGGCCGGCGGTACGCACATGATCGTGGGCATGGACAAGGTTTCCGGCAGCTGGACATTTGACGGCGTGAACTACGACACCTGCATTGTTGCCTACGACAGCAACTTCTACAACAAGACCACCAAGGAATCGCTGTTCAACGACAACGCCTGCATCTATGTCAACTCCAAGACCAAGCAGTTCTGCATTCCGGCATACGGGTTCACTTCAGAAAAGGGTGAATCTGTACTGTATGCTTCCGATGACGATTCCGTATTGACCTATCGTGCACCGCTGAACGGCACCACAGAGATCAACACCGATGCTTCCAATATCGTAAATCTGCATTCTTACCGCGGCATCACACCGGAGGACGTATCGGTCACTGCCACCGATGCAGACGGCAGCACCCACGACTTTTTGAGCGAATGCAAGCTGCGGTCCTCGGATTCCAACTACTACGGCACCGGCTCTGCATTCCATCTGGAAAAGACCAAGCGTTCCAACGGCTTTGACTTCTACCTCAAGGGCAAGGGCTACCGCGTAGAAGTATCGCAGTATCCGCAGGGCGGCTCCATGAGCAGCCCCTACGACAAAAGAACGTATGACGTGGGAACCAAGTGCAAGGTGGACATCACCGGCGACAGCATTTCCTACACCAATACCGACACCGCAAGCCTGCCGCTTGAGTTCAGCATGGCTTATGACGAGGGCAACTACAACTTCTCTCCGCTGAACGCCGCCAAGGTTACCTTTGACGTAGCACCGAACCAGACGATCACCATTACCAAGAAGGACACTGGTTTCGCACTCACCACCAACATGGAAACGGTTGTTACCATTAATCCGGAGTACAACGATGATGCGATCAACGCATTCGAGGGCAGCGAACACGACTTTGTACAGTATGTCACAGCTTACTACCTGCGGTTTGTCATGGAGAGCAACGCCATGGTCAACTACAACATGGAAAAGAAGTGCAGTGAACTGTCATTCGACTTCAACAATGACGGTGTGTACGACGAGTCCCCCATTGCCGGCGATGCAGACTGCAACGGTGTTCCCTATGAGATCAACGACATCTACTGGACCATGCAGCAGATTGCCGAATCTGGTGCATACGGTGCCGGCAACACCTACATTCCCACCGCAGCCGGCGACATTGACGGCAACGGCAAGGTAGACACCAACGACCTGTTCGATATCACCTATGAGTGTGCTCTGCGTGGGGCAGGACTGAAGAAGTAACTGGTACTTACACTAAGTTCTTGAGTACTACCTTGAATTAAGCCTCTCTTGAAAAGGGTGACTCCCCACGGGGTGGGGAGATGCCCGCAGGGCAGAGGGGACCGCTCAGTACGAGGGGGACCAGCGAAGCTGGTGGAGGGATTGGAAGTAAAATCTTTTGTTCAAGTTTAGGTGGTACTCAAATTAACAACAATTCACCACAAACAAAAAGCCCGCCGCATTCCATATGCCGGAATGCGGCGGGCTGTCGTTTTATCCAGTTTTTTCGCTGGTCACATTATGCGACCGGTAAAGAAGTGAAGCTTCTCAGCAAGTACTGCATCAGGACGGTCACGTCCGTGATGTCCAGCTGGCTGTCCTTCTGGCAGTCGGAGTTGGCAAGCTGTGTATAGTTCAGCTGCACACTGCCGTTCAGGTGCTTTTGCAGCAGCACAGCATCCAGAATGTCGATCGTTCCGTCACAGTTGACATCACCGTACAGCGAAACATATGCTTCGTCGACACGGTTCATATCGATCGGCGTGGTTTCTGCCGGTTCTGTGTCCTGCTGTGATGCAGCGGTGGTTGTGGTTTCAGCGGTTGTTGTGGTGGTTTCTGCCGGTGCGGTGGTTTCCTCTGTGGTCGTGGTCTGGGCAGCTGCCTGCTTCAGATAGTCCATAGAGCAGTAGCCGCTGATGCCGTTATAGGACACCGCTGCCCACTTGCCGTTGCCGGAGGTGACAGTCACCTGTGCCCCGTTGGGAATGCTGCCTACCTTGGAAGCGGACGTTGTGGGGGCACTGCGAATATTCAGGGAAGATGCGTTCACACTGTAGGTGCCGGCATAGCTTTCGCTGAAATCCGAAGTGGCTGCGGTTGCCGCCGTGGTAGTGGTCTGTGCCGGAGCCGTGGTTTCTGCCGGTGCGGTCGTCTGTGCGGCATTTTGCTTCAGGTAATCCATAGAGCAGTAGCCGCTGATGCCGTTATAGGACACCGCCGCCCAGCTGCCGTTGGCAGAAGTGACAGTTACCTGTGCCCCGTTGGGGAGCACGCCCACCTTTGCACCAGAGGTAGACGGTGTGCTGCGGACGTTCAGGGACGAAGCCGTCACCGTATATGTACCGGCATAGCTTTCCGAGAAATCGGAAGTGTCCGCGGAACCGCCGCCGCTGCCGTTGTCCCCGCCGCCGGAAACCGAGGCATCGCCCCAGCCCAGCGAAACAATGGTGTTATAGGCATTGTTCAGACGGTCGGTGTAATAGCTGGAACTGTTCGCCAGTGCAGTGGTGTGCAGCTTTGACAGTGTCACGCTGCTGTAAGAGCCGCCGCCTGCCGCCGCGTTCAGGATCCGTTTTGCAACGCCCATGCCGCGGTTGTACAGTTCGGCATAATACACCAGCACGCCGGCGTTGGAGATGCCCAGATTCTGTCCGGCACTGATGTAGCCCTGTACGTCACTGTATGCCAGTGCGTCCTGCTTGGACTTTCCGGCGGAGGTAGTCAGCAGGTTGGAAGCTGCTGTGCTCTCTGCACTGGAAAATGTACGGGAGTTCCAGTTGGAAGCATTCATCACATCGTTATAGAACGAGCTTCCCAGAATGGATTGTGCCGAGCCGGTGTCTGCGTTTGCGATCGAACGCATCAGCTGGAGGGCACGGTCTGCATGCCACTGTAACATACCGATGCTGACTGCACCGTTATCGTTGGGATTGATCGTACCATAGGTACCCTCGCTCCGAGAGATGATCTGTACAGCGGCTTTTGTCATTTCGTCCACGGAAACGGCAGACGCGGAAAACGTCACCGCAAAGGACGAAGCGACCAAAGCGAAAATAGTAAGACAGGATAAAACGACTGCCATGATTTTCTTACGCATAAAAACGCTCCTTTGAGAATTTTGCGTTGTCAGCAGTCGCTGCATCGCAGATGTACGGAGAAACCTGCCGCTGCAATGCGTTGTGCTGCACACGCCTGTCCGGTCCTGAAAGCGGAAGGGATACGCCGTGCTCTGCCGGCATTGTCCTGTCGGATCAAAGGATCTGTCACAGCCAGACGATCCGCCCCAGAACTTGTGTGCCGCCTGCATTGCCTCGCCCGCCTGTCTGTCACAGGCAAGGACGAACGGCAGACATCATTTCCGTGAGGAGAGGTTGTCCCCTCACGGCGGTGGTCACCGTACAAATGCTATTATACCATGTTTGTAACCGTTTTGCAAGACTTTCAGGCAGGTTCTCCCCGAACTTTTGCATATCTGCACAATTTTTTGTGTGGAAAAGTGTTGCTTTTCTACGAATTTCAGAGGAAACTGAGCAAGATTCTCCTATCCAAATTGTAACTTTTTCAGAGATCCTGTCATATTTTCGCCTGACAAAACAAAAAAAGTCCGGCGGCTGCCGGACTGGGAAAACTATTTTTCTAGGGAATTTGTCTTATTGCAGATGAATGCTGTTGATCAGCGTGTCTGCAAATTCTGCCGCACTGTCCTCACGGTAACAGTAACGAACCAGCAGCCACTTGGACTGATCGCCGGTTTTGTTGATGAGCCACGTCACGCTGGTGGTGGGATCTGCACCGGCTGTGTGATTGATGACCAGCTGATATGCCGCATAGCCCCACACGGTGCACTCCTTGGAGGTGACCAGTTCATTGCCGCCGGCACCTGTCCACATGGATTTGTACTGTTCCATTGCCGCATAGAATTCCGTATCGGAAACCGTCATGGACTTGGCTGCCACAATGGCATAGTCCCGATCGCGGTTCATGAACAGGTCATAGCCGTCATACTGGGAAGCCAGCGATTCCAGCCCGTAAAAATGGCTGGTGTCAGTGACCCGTTCCCACTTCTCAGGCAAATCGATCTGGTATCCAATGGTGTCGTTGGAATAGGACAGCGGCTCCGGTTCCGGTGCATCAGCCAACTGGTCGTTCTCTACCACATAGCCGGTTTCATTCAGATAGATGTGGTCTGCCAGCTGATCGCGGTAGTTCTGGAACTCGCCGGTCTTGTCCCGCATGGAAAAGACGTACATTTTGTCCTGTGCAGGACAGTTGACCGCCAGAATCATCACATAGGTATCCTCTCCGGCAATTGTCCCCAGTGTTTCGCCCACAAACGCCTTACAGGGCATATTTTCCGCATGGGCAATTTCCGTTTCCCGAAAATATTGCAGCTGCGGCAGCGTGGTCGAAAAGTTAATCAGTTCGAACAGGTCGTCTTCCTGAAATTGGTTGAATTCTTCTTCCGGCTGAGCATCATACGCTGTGACAACAATGGCATCATCGCTTTCCGTGCCGTCAAAGGACAGTCTGCCGGAAACAGCAGAGTTGCCGGAGCCGGTTGTAAAGGTGTCCGGCACTTCTACCGCACACCCGATTCCGTCCATGGCATACGGTTTCAGCTGGAAATCCGCCTGCTCCACCGTCGGACGGCTCTCCGCATCAGCAGCTTCTGTGCTTTCTGATGCGGCACTGGTTTCCGCCTTTTGGGCAGCGTTTTTAGCAGGATACGACTTTCCGCAGCCGGTCACAGCCAGCAGTAACGCCGCCGCTGCTGCAATTCCCCCAAGGCAGGTTTTTCTCTGTATCATAGAAATGCATTCCTTTCTCATGTCATCTGTTCATCAGATTCTTTCTTTTTATCACAAATGCGACAAAAATAGAATACCATATTTTCTCGAAAAAGTCAAGTTCCAAAGAACAGAATGTTGCATTTTGTCAAGGCGGCACTGACTGGCAACAAAAAACCGCACCATCACCAGAGAACTCCGACAATGATGCGGCGGCTTGCATTTGACATTTTTTGCAAGATATGATATACTAATAACTTGAGGGCATACCAATAACGGTAGGCGGTTTGTTTCTGCTCCCACTGCTCATTTGAACAGATGGGAGGTGATCAGTATGATGGATTAATATGTCACCTTTGGTGATTTGCTGAAGATTTGCAGTGTTCTGCTGTCCTTAGCCAATTTGATCGTATACATTTACTATAATCATAAAAATAGTAATCAGAATCACCACGGCAAGAAAAAGAAATAACCGCCCCACTTCTCCCAAAACTGTGGCGGTTATTCTTTAACCTCTATGCAGTGGGAGCAGACTGTCTACTGGTATGCTCTCTCTTTATTTTTATTATACGCCAGAATGCCGCATTTGTCAAGGGTTTTTTTGCCGGAATACGCGGCAATTTTTATGCCGCATCAGGCAAAACCGTCACGATATGCACCAGAAATTTCATCAGCAGGGTGGCATCATCGGCATTGACCTCGCCGCTGGCATCACAGTCGGCATTCTGATACTGCTGCTTGTTCAGCATTACCACACCAGAAACCGCCTTGTTGGTCAGCACGGCATCGGATATATCCACCTTGCCGTCCAGATTGACATCACCATAGAGCACGCTGCCGGTATCCGGTGCGGTGGTCGTAGGTGCCGGAGCAATTGTAATTGTGATCGTACTGCCCTGCACCAACGGTGTGCCTTTTTGTCCGTTCACATTATCCAGCCACATGGCATCGGCACCACTGGCGGCACGTGCAGACAAGTTGACCACATAGACATCTCCTGCCTCTGCATCGTCCGGCAGCCGGAACCGAAGCGTTCCGATCTTTCCTGCCGGAATATTGCTGATCGATGCATTTACCAGCCAGACAAAACCGTCCGCCTCCGCACTGGAGTACGCACCATAGTCAACACTGCTGTCCAGATACGTCAGACGGCTGTCCCAGCTGATGCCGAAGTTCAAAGCGGAACACTCCCGATCAATATAGATCGGAACGCTCACAATGTGATCCTGCTCGTATTCATCTACGCCCACTTCCACTCTTCCCAGCGAAACCGTCAGATTCTTTTGCAGCGGCTCCGCTGTAGTGCTGGTCGCGGTAGTTGTAGTCGTTTCCGCAGTAGTCGCAGTGGTTTCCTCTGTGGTGGTAGTAGTCATCGTTGTCGTCGTTGTGGTTGTTGTCGTTGTTGCAGAAGTTGTTGTGGTCGAAGTGGTCGTGGTGGTCATCGTTGTTTCTGTGGTGGTAGTTTCTTCTGTGGTCGTGGTAGTTTCCTCCGCACCGGTAATGGTGATCGAGCCACTCTCCCCCTGCATCTTGCTGGATTCTCCGGAAGTGCTGATCCAGTAGCTGCTTTTGAGTATGCGGAAATCCACCGAGAACGTATCCCCCGCCTTGGTATTCTCCGGCAGCTGGTAGGTGATCGTGCCGATCCAACCGGCTTCCTGCTCAGTATGCGACAGATACACACGCAGCAGGTACGAAGTCGAATAGCCGCTGCTGGCAGAAGACGTGATGATCTTGTCCCCGAAATCGCACTTCACATTCGTCAGACTGGGATTGTCAACGACGTTGAAGTTCATATCGCTAAAACTCTGGCTGACATAAAGGGGCATCTCCACCCGGTAGTTGTTCGCCTGCAATTCCTCCAGCGACATTTCCAGATCCGCGAATTTCAGACACATGGTGTCCTCCAACTCGTTGGGCTCGGTGGTGGTCACGGTGACATTGTCGTCCACGGTAACAGAAAATGTGTAAGAAAGACCGTTGACTACAGCTGTCAGCGTTGCCGTGCCATAGCCCACAGCAGTGGCAGTGTTACCGCTGACGGATACCACATCGGTGTCCGAACTGCTCCACGATACCGGTTCCTGTAGCGTAAAGCCTTTCCGGTTGCTGTACCGGATATTCAGCTGCAAGGTCTGGGTATCGCCGTAGGACATGACACTCTGCACAGAATCGTCCATTACAGTCACATCACTTGCGGGAACCTCCAGCTTCTGGATACACTCCCCATAGGTGAAGCTGAGGCTGTCCGAGCCCTTGCCGGAACTGAATTCCGCACAGGTGGTATTGGCATAGGTTGCCGTAGAGGTGTAGAACGCACCGATACCGATATAGCGGCTGCCAGGAGAGATCATGCTTCTATAGTGACCGGCGGCACTGCTGCTGCTGTCGATCAGATAGGACTCCTTCTCGCCGTACCACTGCTCGATACCATGCAGCATATTCTTCTCACGGTTCCATGCAAGACACTCTCCGTGAGAAGACGTCCCCGCCGGTGCCTGAATGGCAAAGCAGCTTTCTCCGTTGGTACGCACATGATCTTCTGTCTGGGAAGCCTCTGCGGCACGGATCCGTGCGATATACTCCAGTCCGTCCGACCACTGGATCGGCTCATAGTCGCTCATAGTCAGGCTGCCGCTGCCGTCAGGGTTGGGATAGCCGTTCTGGCAGGCTTCCAGCCGGTAGCTGTTGATTAAGTCCAGTGCCTCGCTGATCTGGTCAATATATGTGCCCTGAATGCCGATCAGCAGATTGCCGGAACTCCCCTGCGATACGTCCGTTTCCAATACCGGCAGTTCTTCCGCCGAAGCAAAGCTGCCCAGCGACAGCCCTGTACAAAACAGCACCGCGGAGAGCAGCACCGCCATAACTCGTGACGGCAGGCTCCTGCTGGTGTTTGCGGTATGCGATCGTGTTTTCATCTTCACCAAACTCCTTTCGAACATATGGCATATTCTTCTATGTCTATTATACCACAAGTCAAATAATGAAATGTGAATTTTTCACGACCTTTGCAGAAAATTCCGATTTTTGGAGGAATCCACAAAGAAAAAAGCCGCCAAAGGCGACTTTCTTGCAAAATGTATAAATGCTGGAAAATAATTTTCCATTTTCGGTTAGGGAAACACTGAATAAAGCTTGTGCGTAAGATGCGTAGTCAGATTTTTCGGCAGATTGCATAGAAATTCCGCAGGCATACTGCCGTATGGCAAGGGATTTCTGGGCAATATGACGGAAAATCTGCAAGCAGATTGCGTACAAAGCCGTCAGGCGGGCTTTATTCAGTGTTTCCTTAGAATGACACAACGTGGAGTTCTTCCGGCAGCGTGTCCTCCGATGCTCCGCAGCAGGACACCACATGCCCGCTGTCCGGCCGGAACTGCCGGAACTGCCAGCCCTGGGGGTGGCGAGTGACATCTTCCCCGTCCAACGCAAACACCGCCGTGTGCAGCGGGTAGGAGATGCCCACGCCCAGAGCCTTGACAAACGCTTCTTTCAGCGTCCAGAACCGGAAAAAAGTTTCGTCCGGCTGGGAGCTTTCCATGACAGCGAGCACCTCCTCCGGTGCAAAGGAACGCCGCAGCACCCCCTCCCGCAGAGAGCGAATGCTTTCACAGTCTACCCCCAGCGGAAACGCCGAGATGCCACAGACTGCCAGCCCGCGGCAGTGGCTAAGGTTGAAACAGATCTCCTGCCGCTGTGGAAAAAAGGGCTTGCCGCGGGAGTCGCAGGCAATTTCCGGCAGGGGCAGCCCGTAAACTTCCTGCACCGCATACGCCAGCAGCCGGTAAGCGGTTTCGTGTTCCAGAGCCTTTTTGCCGGCGGGAACGGGGGCGGCGAATAGGTGCATGGGGATTCTCCTTTCGTGAGGTGGGGTGTTCCAGCTTTTTCTCATACACAACAATATCTAATTCTATTATTTTTTCTTTGCCTGATGCCGTTTGGAAGCTGCCAGTAGAATGTCCAGTGTCGGCTTGCCGTTCCTGCAAATTTTATCAACTAATTCCATTTCATTCTGCGTGATATAATTGATTTGCTCTTGTGTGATTTTGCTGATTGCTGTGATTCTATATTCATAAGACGGAGCTAATGGTTCCGTTTTTGTCACTTGTTCCGGAATATATCCGTCCGGAACAGGTTCGCCGCCGCACCAAATTGCCATGGGATCTGTCGCTTTACGTACAATTGTCTGCACATACTTCCTTGTTTTTCCTCTGTTTTTATTGTACAAATGACAAAGAACAATAAATTTTTCGCCATGATGATTTTTATTTCGATGCACTTCAATATCTTCGTGCGAAGCGTGCCATGTGATATACCGGTTATCTTCTCGAATCATGCGATTTTGCTCTTTCTTTTTTCGCTTTATTTCTTTATCATCGGTCGGATAAATCTCTACATATGGTTTATATTTCGGGTGTGTGATTCTGGGAAACAACTCTATGATAATCCAATTGAATTTGATATGGTCACGGTTGTATGCACCGTATGTATCCATAGAAACAACGTCAATCCATTTTCCCCTTGTATCAATATTGTCAACAATATCTCTGACAATATGAACAGCAACCGCTTCTCCAGATGAATTGTACTCATTGAACAATTCATCGTGAAATCTTTCATACCATGCCTTGTTTTTCATCATACCACCTTAATTCATCTAATTTTTTCTGCGTACCCCTCAATTGATAAAATAGTCCAGCACAGACCGCAGCGTTTCGCCAGTGCTGTCCCGCGAGATCACATTCTGCACCATGACCGGATCGTCCGTGATGATGCTGTCCACGTGGAGATTGCACAGGCTCCGCACCTCGGACATGCTGTTCACCGTCCATGCGAATATCTGCTTGCCCTGCTGGTGGGCGGCGTTGACTACCTGACTGGTGACGAACACCTTGTTCAGACTGAACGCGTCCGCATACTTCAGGGAGTAGAACTGTCCGTATGCCACGCTCATGAGATAGCCGGTACGAATCTCCGGATTGGCTTCCTTGACCTTTTTCAGCGAGCCGTAGGAAAACGATGTCACATAGCAGGCATCAGTGTACTGATACTGGGTAATCAACTCCGCCACGTCCTGCTCCAGCGTATCGGAACCGTGCTTGGTGGGCTTGATCTCGATGTTCAGCTTCGCCCGCTTGTCCACGAATTGCAGCGTTTCTTCCAGCGTGGGGATTCTGGCGTTGGCATACGCCGGATCGAACCAACTGCCTGCGTCCAGATTCTGAATGTCCGCATAGTCCACGTCCCAGATGTCCTTGTTCACACCGGTAGTGCGTTTCAGATTGGAATCGTGCATCACCACCAGCACGCCGTCCCTGGTCTGCTGCACGTCCAGTTCGATGAAATCCGCCCCCACCGAAATGGCATCGGAAAAGGCGTAGAGGGTGTTCTCCGGTGCATCGGCAGAAAGTCCCCGATGTGCCATAACGGTGGGATTCTGGAACAGTGCCAGACGGAAATTCGCCTTGCCGGTGAAAACGCTGTACACATACGAAAGGTTCAGCCCCAGAGCCGCCACCGTAAAGCAGCATGCCGTCAGAACTGCCGTGCTCCGGCGAAACGGCTTGGCACTCCGGCTCAACGGAACCGGTTCCGGAAGCACCACCTCCGGCATCTGCACACAGCGTTTCTCCAGCAGAGCCGTCAGGTGTGCCATGCAGATCGGCGTGGCAAAAAACGAGAAACTCCACAGCACGATCTGAATCAGCAGTTTCAGGATCCGCATTGCCTGCGACATAATGAGATCATTGCTGCCGGTAGCACGAATCACCATCAGCACGACCACTGTAATCAGACACAGGAACACCAGCAAAGCGGCGAAATAGCAGCAGTTCCACACCAGCACGGAGAAGAACGTCTGCCAGAAACGCCCCCGCACCAGTTGTACGCTGGTGGCTCTGGCACTGCGGTAGCTGCACTGGTTCTGAGTGAACAGCACGCTGGAAAAGACCCAGCGAACAGAAAGCAGACAGCACAGAATGATCGCTGCCACATAAATCGGCAGCAGGAATTCCTTTTTCGTCATATAGTAGGCGAGAAAATCCGGAATGCCCATTGCGGTAAAAATACCGGAAGTCGCCGAAAACTGCATCAGCGGAATCAGCACCAGCAGATGCAGCACCAGAAACGGTTCGCCGCCCCGAAAGAAGTGCAGCACCGACTGCAAACCGGAACGCACCATTCGCCCCAGCGTGGTACGGACTTTCTGAAAGCGGGACTGCCGGAAACAGGTACAGACTGCCGCAATTTCAAACAGGGTATACAACGCCGCCAGCAGCAACAGCACTGCCAGCAGCAGAATCGTCCACGGGGAACGGAGAAACTGTAACAGGTTGGATGTGGTGAGATATTTCAGCTTCGCCAGATGGATCGCCAGCTGGATCAAGCCGGCACACGCCGGTGCAATCACCAGCAGCGTCACCAGTTTCCAAAGAATTTCAAACAGTATCAGCGGTTTCCAGTGTGCTGTCAGCCGCCGCATGCCAACCCAGAATTGTACCACAGAAGTCCCTCCTTTTCCGGACAGTGCCGCCACAAATGTTCTCCTGTTCAGTTTAGCATATTTTTTACCAGAAGTCAATGCAACCGCAAAAATGAACACGCCCAGCCCCATTTTTCTCACCCATAAATTGCATAATAAAGAGGCAGATCTACAGCAACACCCCACGAAGCCGCCTGATTGTTTTATGCAGAGTTCCCTTTACAGAACCAAAAAAGCGGCACAGAAATTCTGTACCGCTTTTCTTGTTCTAAATTTCAAAAAGCCTACTGTAGCAGCCCCTGATTCAGGAGCATCTGCATCAGCAGCAGAACGTCACAGTTGTCCAGATACCCGTCACCGTTGATGTCAGCACTTTGAGATGCGGCATCTCCTGTGGGAATCTGCCCCAGCAGCATGTGATTCAGCATCACCAGATCAGACAGATCTGTCTGATTGTCGACGTTGACATCGCCGGCAGCTTCGCTGTCGCCGGATACCACACGAACGCTACAGGTATGCACCTGCCCGTCATACAGCACCGACACCTCTGCCGTTCCCACACGGTTGCAGGTGAGCATGATTTCCGCGGAGGTGTTTCCAGGAGCAAGCTTGACAATATCTGTATCCGAACTCATCCAGGCACAGTCGTCCCCGTTGCCCTCTGCCGGATAAAATTGCAGGCCGCTGGTTTGTCCGGCACGTACCCGCAGTGTTGTCCGGTTCAGGTGGTCAGTCTTGATTGCAGTGGTATATCCTGTGGTAGTCACTGCTGTAGTTTCTGTAGAAGTCACAGTGGTTTCTGTCACCGTTTCCGTGGTAGTTTCTGTGGTTTCCGTAGTCGTTTCTGTTGTAGTTTCGGCAGAAGTCGTTTCCGTAACAGTGGTGGTTTCTGTTTCCGAAATCGTCGTTTCTTCTGTCGCGGCGGTCGTTGTCACAGTGGTTTCCGTTTCGGTGGTCTGTTCCGCCGAAGTGGTCGTTTCCGCCGGTGTTGTGGTTGCGGCTTCCGTGATGCGGATCGAGCCGGAAACCAGTGCCGGAGAAGAACGGGAACCGTCGGCGATCTCTACCGTGGCTACTGCACCGGTAGGCGAGAGCGATACCGCAGACAGGTCGATCACATCGCCTGCCTTGACGCTTTCGTCCAGCTTGATCTTCAGCACGCCCAGCGTGGTGCCGCTGTAGACATACCCGCTGCTGGGGTCTACGCTGTGGAATTCCAGCCAGCCGGAGCTTACCACTTCACCGGACCGCTGGCTAAAGTCGTCCATTACACCGATCTGATCGATGTCCACACTTTGCAGTTCCTTCGCCTGTGCAATGGTTTCGTCATAGAAAACGCCCATAGACAGATAGGACACACCGGTATTCCGTTTCAGGACAATGGGCACATCTACCACATAGCTCTTGAGCCACAAATGATAGGTATCAATTTCCACATCGCTGATCTTTACGGTTGCCGCCGCAGTCAGCTCGTTTGCCGACACCAAACTGATGGTGCCCTTTTGCATGTTCAGGTCACCAAAGGTGCCCTTGGTGCTGACGATAATCATGCTGTCGCCGTCGGGGCTCAGTTCCTGCGGATTCAGCATGATCTTGTCGCCCAGCGATATATCCGACCGCACACGGAACGTCAGCGTACACAGTGCCGTTCCTGTAAAAGCATCATAGGGGCCGCGATAGAGAAACTGCATCCAGATGCCGTTGTTGTCATCGGAATAGGATCCGATCATGCCCAGATTCTTGGTATCATCACAGGTACAGCTGACAATGCTCAAATCGTTGGTGTCCCAGCTGACACCGAACGCCAGCATGGTAAAGCAGCTGTTTGACGTGATCGTAATCGGCACGGAGATCAGGTGATCGCTCTGCTCCAGATCTTCCATGGAAATGGAAATGTCCGGAATCGTCACCTTACCGAATGCAAAAGAATTCGCCGCCTGGGTGGAAGTGGCAAAAATTCTGCCGTTGTTGATGGTCAGCGTACCCGCAGTGCCGGAGTGGTTGGCAACCGATGCCTCTGTATCTCCATCACTGCTACAACCGGTAATGTCATAGATCGACCCCGGCTTCGTATTGTCCGGTACTGTGAACCGCAGCGTACAGATGTCGCTGCCGGTATAGGTGCTGTCGGCAATGACATGGATCCACCCGACACCGTTTTGGTTGTCAATGGTGGGGATCAGAGAAAGCCCTTCCGGTATATTGCCGGACGGCGGTTCTGCTGTCACCTTGCTGGCATCCCAGCGGAAGCCAAACACCATGTCGCTAAAGCCATTGTTCGCTTCTGCGGTCACCGGCACTTCTACCATATAGTCGTTCTCATCCAGATCCCGCATAGAAGGTCTGACTTCTCCGATCTGCAGTTTTACTTCCGGCACAACGCTGTCCACAATGGTGATCGTACCGGAAACAATATTCAGGTCATGTGATTTCATCGTCTTGTCTTTGTACAGAGCCTTGTTGTCGGCATAGTCCGCATAAGCCCCTTCCAGCACAAATGTATCCCCCACCTTGACATCCGGATTAATCTCTGCTGTCAGGGAACTGATATTGGTTTCCTTGCAGTCGTTCTCAATGAACATCATCCAGATCTGCCTTTTGTCATTGGCAATGGTGAGAATCGGCAGCTTCATGTTGCCGGTAGAACGTGCACCCTGCACGGACATGCGTGTCACATCCCATTTTACACCAAATTGCAGAACGGTAAAGCCGGGGTTATTGGGCATGGTGACCGGCACAGTGACCATATAGTGGTTTTTGATCAGCTGATCCAGCTCGATCGAAATGTTCCCTATAATAATATCGCCGGAATTGTCGGCGAACTGCTGTGCATCTGCCCCGTCCGTTACCTCCGGTGTATTCCCGCCTGCCTCTGCCAGTGCAGAAACAACTTCGGCTCCGCCCGCAAGCACCAATGTTGTGCATACCAGAAATACTGCCATTAAAATCGCCATCATTTTTTTCCAAATGCGTTTCATCGTGTATCCTTCCTCTCATTGCCAAATCGGAAAACGCACAGAACCTTCTATCGAATATTATAGCACTATTATACATTTTTGTCAACGGATTTCGGGCTTATTTGTATGAATGTACAACTGACGAATTCGTTTTTTGTGTATTTGGTGCTTTTTGGTGGATCCCCTCCTTTATTGTTAGTTTACCATATCCTGCATGATCTGTCAATTGACGGAATGGATAAAAAGAGCCTCGCTGATGCGTGTATTTCTTATGCGGATTTGTGGGATACAATATTGACATTTTCCAGTGCAACGTACAAAAAAACCGCACCGCTTTCTGCTTGTACGCAGACCTGCGGTGCAGTTTTTTCGAATTGTTTAGGGCAATACCGCACAAAGATTGTGCGACAGATGCGTCGTCAAATTTTTCGTCAGATGAAACAAAAAGCGGAGTGAATACTTGATGTATTCACGAGCATTTTTGTGAAATATGACGGAAAATTTGCAAGCAGATGGCGTGCAAAGTCGCCAGACGCTCTTTGTGCGGTATTGCCTTCAAGGACAGCTCACTGGTGCAGATAGGACTTTACCAGAGCCTGTAACAGTTCGTCCCGATCGATATGACGGATCAGGCTTCTTGCATTGTTGTATGTGGTTATGTAGGTGGGATCCTCGGAGAGAATGTAGCCTACAATCTGATTCACCGGATTATATCCCTTTTTCGTGAGTGCATCATATACAAGCATCAGCGTTTTCTTCATTTCGATCTCTTTTTCGTCATTGACGGAAAACGTCATTGTTTTATCATACATGAAAATTCTACCTCCTTCGGAACTTGGATACTCTTTTATTATACCCGAATTTTCGTAAATGTACAAGGGATTCCCACTTTTTTTGCCGTTTTGCATTTGAATGCACCTTGTTTTTTGTGCAACATGACGAATCGACAACCGATTTCCCAAAGGATTCCCTATGTAGCCGGAGGAAAAATCCTCCGGTACGCGTGTTCAGCACTCTGTGCCGCAGCGTTTGACAAAGGAATCACAGTTGGTGCATTCCGGTACAGTGGGGTTGGATTCGTGAGTGCCCACACAGATGCAGTCCAGACCGCAGTAGTTTTCGCTGACCATGTTGTGCTTGCACTGGGTCACGGAACAGTGAATGTTGCTGTTTTTCTTTTTGATCTCCATAATGATCGCTCCAGTTCTGAAAGAAGTTACCGCCGCAGGTTCCGGCGAACGGTACACTTTCAGTATGCCCGAAGCGGGCGGAGTTATGCAGGAAAATTTTAATGCTCCACATCATAGGGCAAAATAGGAAACTCTCCGGTATCTGTAACCGCAAAGTACTCCTGCGTTTCTGTATTCACTTTCAAAATATTCAAGAAGCCAGTCGCTACCGTATCCGCATCAATATAATAGTGAGAACTGCCGTCAAAATAGATCCCGTGAAAGTGCGGATCTCCAGCGATCGCAGAAGTGCTGATATGTCCGGCAACGATTTTGTAATCCTCGAAAAAGTGTCCTGTCTGGGCAGGATATTTTTCCGTGAAGATATGATCCATGGTGCCGTATTTCCATAGATCTTCTGCTTCTTCATCAATGCCGGCATGGACAAATATGGTCTTTCCGGCAGCGTGGTATCTCGGCAGGCCACGCAGCCAGCTGACATACCTGTCATCGTCACCGCTGCCTGTGCCGCATGCATCGACCGATGCCATACCCTCGCAAACCAGTTCCTCGTGGTTTCCCAGCAGGGCAATGACTTTGCCGCTTCCATATCTGTTTTGCAGTTCCATGATTTTGTCAAGCACAGCAGCATTTTCTTTGCCGCCGTGGATATAATCTCCCAGCAGAATCAGGGCAGTGTTCTCCTCGCTCAAGTGGCTTGTGATGATGTCCAAAGCGTTTTGAAATGCGAACAGACAGCCGTGTATATCGCTGATGCAGTAGTAGATCATAGGGTTCTCCTTGGATTTCATGGGTTATGGATTCCGGCAAAGGGCAGAATCAGACTTGGCGGGAGCCTTTTCAGCAAAAGCAGACCAAATTATGCATAGTGGTAGATGTGATTACCAACAACATCAATCACACCTTCCAAATAATACGGCTGCATTGTATCCAAATGAATGACAAAAAACCGAAAATCGCAGACTTCAATCTCCAGCCAATGGTCATGAAAGAAACACATCGAGGGAAAAGGCTCCATTTCATCAATAGCCGGAACGTTCAATTTTTGAAAAGCCTGCATCACTGCATCAACAGAAAACCGTTTGCCGTCTGACAACCGCTGAAATGCCGTATTATCATAAGCGTACAGATCCTTTTCAGAAGAAAGTGCAATGTATTGATTCTGATCGACTGGAACAACATCGTTGTTCTGCGATGTCAGATCATATTTCATCAATGTAGATTTCGATTCTTCAACGAGTTCGTAATAAATACATTTTCCAATCTGTGCATCGTACTCAAAAGAAACCTGTTTCGAATCAGCTGCAATCATTTCAATCCCGCTGTGGCTGTATCGAATTATCGCATCGTTTGCATTCACTTTTTGAAATGCGTTTTCATGTGTATTTTGAATTTCCATAGCATTTCCCGACACACGAAACACCATTTCATCTTGCGAAGACCAAATCGGGTAAAATAGCGTGAAGTTTCCACGCAAAAAAGACAGCGGCTCCAGATACAATTCTCCTGGGGTTCGGATAATTTTGAAATATCTCCAGAATTCAGTTTTTGTATCCAAAATCCCTACATAGAGTGTTGTCCCGTCATATTCCATTCGGATTCTTGGATTTGAAAAGCAATTGTGTGACCATTCCACAGGAATCTCGCAGTTCTGCCATGTGTGCGTGTTCATCTCAAAACAAGAAAGAATACATTTTCCGCCCAGCAGAGCAAGTGAAAATACACACGATTTGACCGGATATATCTCAAAAACACGGCAGCTTTTCTCATATGCTGTCCAGTCTGGAAACGTCACAATTGCTGATTTTTGAGTATCGTAAAAAATCAAAGACGTTGCCGCCTGACACCCGCATGCACAAATATCCATCATGAGAATGAGATGCTCGTACCGATGCAAGTAACGATACAGAAAACCGTTTTGATTCGGATAGGCTGGAAGTGTTATGACAGGGTTTACAGACTGTACGCTTTTCTCCAGGCTCATTCAATCACCTATTTCAATTTCCAAAGCAACAAGATTCGTGCATTACTCAGATAATGAATATCCGTGCTTATTTCCCATTTTCCTTTTTCCACTCCAGATATTCCTCATAAGTGCCCTGCCGGTCGATGCAGCCTTCCGGCGTGATCTCGATAATGCGGTTTGCCACAGTTTCCAGAATCTCGTGGTCGTGAGAGGACAGAATGACTACGCCCTTGAAGTTCACCAGACCGTTATTGACAGCGGTGATGCTCTCCAGATCGAGGTGGTTGGTAGGTCTGTCCAGAAGCAGTACGTTGGAGTGGAACAGCATCATGCGGGCAAACATGCAGCGAACCTTTTCGCCGCCGGACAGCACCTTGACCGGCTTATAAATATCATCGCCGGAGAACAGCATTCTGCCCAGGAAGCCCCGCAGGAACGTTTCGGTTTCGTCCGATGTGGAATACTGGCGGATCCAGTCCAGAATGGAATCATCGTTGTCGTTGAAGTATGCGGAGTTATCCACCGGAAAATAGGAAGTGGAAGCAGACACGCCCCATTTGAACGTACCCTCGTCCGGCTGTTCTTCCTCCATGAGAATCTTGAACAGCATGGTGATCGCCTGTTCGCTCTCGCCGATAAACGCCACCTTGTCGGTACGTCCCAGCGTAAAGCTGACGTTGTTCAGCAGCTTCACGCCGTCCACAGTCTTGGAGATACCGCTGACCTGCAACACTTCCTTGCCCAGTTCCCGATCCATATCGAAACCGATAAAAGGATAGCGGCGGCTGGACGCAGGGAGTTCTTCCACAGTCAGGTTGTCCAGCAGCTTCCGGCGGGAAGTCGCCTGTTTGGACTTGGACTTATTGGCGGAGAAGCGGGCAATAAAGGTTTTCAGTTCGGCGATTTTATCTTCAACCTTTTTGTTCTGCTGTTTGATGAGCCGCTGCATCATCTGGCTGGATTCGTACCAGAATTCGTAGTTGCCCACATACATTTTGATTTTGGTATAGTCAATATCCACGATATGAGTGCAGACGTCATTGAGGAAGTGGCGGTCATGGGAAACCACGATAACGGTACCGAAGTACTCGGACAAAAAGTCCTCCAGCCACGCAATGGCATCAATATCCAGATGGTTGGTCGGCTCGTCCATGAGGATAATATCCGGATTGCCGAACAGAGCCTGTGCCAGCAGGACTTTCACCTTTTCATTACCGGAGAGGTCTGCCATTTGCTGATAGAGCAGTTCTTCCGGCAGACCCAGCCCCTGAATCAGCTTGGAAGCGTTGGATTCCGCCTCCCAGCCGTCCAGTTCAGCGAATTCCGCTTCCAGTTCAGAAGCCAGAATACCGTCCTCCTCGGTAAAATCCTCCTTGGCATAGAGGGCATCTTTCTGCTGCATGATGTCGTACAGCCGCTGGTTGCCCATAATAATGGTATTCAGAACGGTATAGGCATCATAGGCGAAGTGATCCTGTTTGAGGACACTCATGCGGAGATTTTTCGGAATGGTCACTTCACCGGTAGTAGGTTTCAGCTGACCGCAGAGAATTTTCAGAAATGTGGATTTTCCGGCACCGTTTGCACCGATAACACCGTAGCAGTTGCCGGGGTTGAATTGCAGGTCTACATTTTTGAACAGCGTATCGCCGCCGAATTGCAGACTAACGTTAGAAACAGTAATCATAATTATCATATCCTTTCGCGGCGGCGGGTCGCCGCCGACCCTACGCCCCAATTTCAAGAGTAAAAAGGGTAATGTTACGGCAGCAGCAGCCGCCTGTTCGCCCCGCCGGGGGATTTTTGCGACGTGTAATCTTCGGGTGATATTTGACCTTGTAGTACAAGTGGAACGCGAACTCTTTTCTTTTTTTACTTCTTTTTTTCTTTTCAGCAAAGAAAGCGGCGAGTCGCCGCTGACCTTACGCCCCAATTTCAAATGTAAAAAGGGTAGTGTTACGGCGGCGGCAGCCGCCTGTTTGCCCCGCCGGGGGATTTTTGCGACGTGTAATCTTCGTGTGATATTTGACCTTGTAGCACAAGGGAAACGCGAACTCTTTTCTTTTTTTGCTTCTTTTTTTCTTTTCAGTAAAGAAAAAAAGAAGCGTAACTCCTTGTGAA
>ENA-ORLM01000402-ORLM01000402.1-human-gut-metagenome-genome-assembly--contig:-NODE-402-length-43606-cov-4.114315_pt1 | contig 43606 bp, 47 predicted proteins | sample MGYA00243063_ERZ508815 | MGnify/ENA primary metagenome ERZ508815 (study PRJEB26277, sample SAMN04329768) | human gut metagenome | biome: human-associated habitat | host: Homo sapiens | place: USA...
TGCTGCGTGGTGTTGATCGTACCCAGATCGAGCGTGGTCAGGTTCTGGCTAAGCCCGGTTCTGTGCACCCCCACAAGGTCTTCGAGTCTCAGGTCTACGTTCTGACCAAGGACGAAGGCGGCCGTCACACCCCGTTCTTCTCCAACTATCGTCCTCAGTTCTACTTCCGTACCACCGACGTGACCGGCATCATCACCCTGCCGGAAGGCACCGAGATGTGCATGCCTGGCGATAACGTCATGATGCACGTTGAGCTGCTGACCCCCGTCGCTATGGAAGAGGGCCTGCGTTTCGCTATCCGTGAGGGTGGCCGTACCGTTGGTTCCGGCGTCGTCGGCAAGATCATTGAGTGATTTTGTCCTTGAACGTCAGTTCTAAGGCGAACTAAGCACTTATAAAGACCTTCCCATTCCGGAGAGTGGGAAGGACTTTTTTTGTATGGATCCTCTGTCTGGAAAGGCAGAGGAATTTTTTGCGGCGCATAGCACAACTTTATGGTTTACAAAGATTGGTTGTTATGATATACTGGAGATGAAAGAACAAGCAGCACTGGAACTTGGTTAGGGCGGACAGGGAGCTGTCGGATGCCCTGCTGAAGGAGCTGCTGGACAGGCAGAGGAGGTCAGCGACGATGGCGTTTGATTATAAAAAGGAATATAAGGCACTCTACCAACCACCTCGTGAGCCGCAGTTTGTCACCGTGCCAGCCATGACCTTTGCCGCAGTGCGAGGGCAGGGCGACCCCAACGACCCCGCAGGCGAGTACAAGGCGGCCGTTGAGCTGTTGTACGGTCTCCTCTACACCATCAAGATGAGCAAAAAGGGCAGCTATCGGATGGAGGGCTATTTTGACTTTGTGGTGCCCCCGCTGGAAGGGCTGTGGGAACAGACGGGGACCGGGAAGGAAAGCTTCCACTGGACATCCATGCTCCGCCTGCCGGAGTTCGTGACCCGGGAAGAGTTCGACTGGGCGGTCCGGGAAGCGACAGCCAAAAAGAAAAAGGATTTCTCCAAGGTCGAGTTCTTCACCTACGATGAGGGCCTCTGTGTCCAGTGTATGCACCTCGGCTCTTACGACGACGAGCCGGAGACGCTGGCCCGGATGAATGCCTTTGCGGCAGAGCAGGGCTATGCGGTGGACTTCTCTGAGACGCGCTTTCACCACGAGCTCTATCTCTCCGACCCCAACCGCACCGCGCCGGAAAAGCGGAAGACCATCCTGCGACACCCGCTCAAATCAAGCTTGTAATCCAGCCCCAGGCCGCTATAATAGAAGAAAGAAAAAAGCCGCTGTCTGGCGGCGGAAAACGAGGAATGGATATGAAGCTTCCCGAGAAGAAACAGCGCTGGGTCTATCATGCAGAGGCTCTGCCGCAGACGGCAGGCGAGGGCGTCACCCGCCGGGTGCTGGCCTACACCGACGGCCTGATGTGCGTGGAGAACACCTTTGAAAAGGGGGCTGTGGGCGCACTCCACCATCATCCCCACACCCAGATCACCTATGTGGTGTCGGGTGCCTTCGAGTTCACGGTGGACGGCGTGACCCACACTGTGAGGGCAGGGGATACCATCCTGAAGGAGGACGGCGTGGAGCACGGCTGTGTCTGCACCGAGGCCGGCATCCTGCTGGACATCTTCACCCCCATGCGGGAGGATTTTGTCTGAGAGGCTGCCCCGCCGGGCCTGTTGCCGGGCATAAAAACACCCTTTCTTTGCCTTGACCGGCAGGGAAAGGGTGTTTTTGCATTTCCGGCCCGGCGAAAAGTAAACAAATAAAATAGCAAAATTTTGTAGATTATTGCTATTGAAAAATGTATAGGGGGGGGGGGTAAAATGGTGAAAAGACCTGTGCCGAGTTGGTGCAGAAAGCGGGAACGACACCCCGGGATGCCCGCCATGCGGAGGCGAACGAGGTATCCTTTTTGCTGCGGGACAGGCTTGGAATGTACAACAGGGAGGATTTTGTATGCAGCGAAAAGATTTAGCTCTGCGGGTGCTGTCTACGGCAGCCATCATGTCGATTGTCACATCCATTGCAGCCCCGGCCTTTGCGAATGTTTACTATATCGGCAACGGCAGCATTGACGTAAAGACCATAACGAAGGACGGCAAGCAGTATGTGGAGGTGAAACAGGGGACAACTACCTACCAAGATGAGAGCGACGAGATCGTGATCAAGGATGGCACCGACGAAGATCATACCACCCTGACGGAGGCTGACCGTGCTGAGGGTACCCGGGCAAATCCCGCGGTAGCCCCTGCCGCCGGTGCCGCCACGCAGGAGCTGGAAGCAGCCGGGTCTGCGGACGCTGCCGGGGAGGGCCAGCCTGACCCGGACGATGCCTTTACCCTGAACGAGACCGGGGAGGACGCTGACCAGAATCAGGAGGGCAACAACCCCACAGAGAACCCCACAGAGGATACCACGGACAACCACACGGAGGATACCAAGGACAACCCCACGGAGCCCCCCAAGAAGGATGTGGTGTACCAGTACGACCCGGCGGCAGACCCGGAGCAGGAGCAGCAGGCCACGAAACTCGCCCCCACCACCTCTGCCGCCCCTGCGGCAAAGACCAAGGAGGCCACTCAGGACGACGCCCCCACCACTCCTGCCTCGCCAGTGGGCAGCGCCGATAACCCCACCACGAATGTCATCCGAATCATTAACGATTGGGCTGAGAAGGTGCTGAATATCCGGCTCAGCAATGTGAATGTTAAGGTGGATGGCACCAGTCGCTATGCGGATGGAACATGGGACATTCGGGGTGGCTATTACGGAGTGTCGGCAGCAGAGGTACAGGGTGCCGGAAATACCAAAATTGAGCTGGACGGTAAAAATACACTGGATAGTTCAAATCTGGGTGGTAAAGCAGGCTTGAACAAACAGGGAAATGGCACAATGACCATCACCGACGAGACCGATGACACGGGAAGTGAGATCACCGCCCCCAAATCAGAATCAGACACCTCCGGCAGTCTGACCGCAAAAGGTGGATGCTCCAACGGTGCGGCAGGCATCGGAGGAAATACAGGCGAAGACGCAAAAAACATCACCATCGAGGGCTATGCGACCGTTGACGCAAAAGGCGGAGGCTGGGGTGCAGGCATCGGCGGCGGTGGTGGTGTAAGCTCCAGGGGTGTTTCCGGAAATGCAGAAAACATCATCATCCAGGGGCATTCCAAGGTGACGGCATCGGCTGGTGCTGGTGCTGCCATCGGCGGCGGCAGTGCTTCTGTTGGGTTGGGCGATTACCGTCAGGGCGGCTCGGCAAAGGGCATTGTGATCTGCGGCCATGCAACGGTCGTTGCGAAAGCTGGCGTAGGAGCCGCCATTGGCGCTGCCGGATACAGTGGAAATTCCACCGAGGCAGTGGTGATCATCGGCACGCCCGGTGCTACCGCAGACAAGGAAAATGTCCATGTCACGGCGATCGGGGGTACGGGCTCTGCCATTGGCAATGGCGCAAAAGATACCAAGGTCACCATTCAGGGCCGTTCGACCATCAAGACGGCAAGCAGTCAAAATTATGCAGCGATTGGAAGTGGATACGGAAATGTAACGGTCAACATAATGGACAATGTTGCCATTGATAACGAGGATACGGTTACCAATACTAGGTTCCCAAATTGGGTAAGCTCCGGCATTGGCGGTGGCGAAATTAAAAACAATTCGGGCCGAACGGTCGAGGTGAACATTGATGGTGGAACTAACGGAAACGTTAAGATCGGCGAGGAGAGTGCAATAACCGGAAATTATGGTGCGATTTCCGGAACCAAGGTCAACATCGGCGACAACGTGCTGCTTAAAATGAAACAGCAGGAATGGTCGACTAAACCGTATATCAATGTGAACGGCGCCGAGGCTGAGGTAGGCAAAAGAAGTAACCCCGCTGCAGGGGGCCTTGTAAACACCATTGGCAATTATCCGCAGCTGTGTTAGACCGACTTCTAGGGGGTACTGCAGAAGATCGTCCATGGCAATAATGTTTGCAAGATAGTGGAAGCCGTTTTGACGGGCAAGCATGAAGATGCTACCTGTGGGAAAGATGGCTACGACGAGTATCAGTGCGGCTATGAGACAGCAAATGGTGCGGCAAACACCAGCTGTGATTTGATTTGGCAGAAGGTCCTGAAGGCAACCGGTGCCCACGATTACGGCCCGTGGACTACGGTTAAGGATGCCACCTGCACCACCGAAGGTGAAAAGAAGCATACCTGCACGGTGTGCAGCCATGAGGAGAAGAAGACCATCCCCGTCCTGGGCCATGACTTCCACGGCACAGAAACTGTGACCAAGGCGCCCACCTGCACCACCGAAGGTACCAAGACTGTGAAGTGTACCCGTTGCGATGCGGTTGACACGCAGACCATCCCCATCGACCCCAACGCACATAATTGGGGCGACTGGACAGTGGATGTTGCACCTACCTGCACTGCTGCAGGGCAGAAGTCTCACCACTGCACCCGCTGCGATGCTGTTACGGATGTGACGGTGCTCCCCGCCCTTGGCCACCAGTGGCATAGCGACAACGACGCTACCCATACCTGTGACAGAGACCATGTGACTGTGGCCCATAGCTACAGCGAGTGGACTACGGTTAAGGAGGCCACCTGCACCGCTGCAGGCCAAAAGCAGCATACCTGCACGGAGTGCGGCCACGTCGAGACGGAGGTCATCCCCGCCACCGGCCACCACTGGGTGGACAAAGGAGACGGCACCCACACCTGCCCCGACTGCGGTGCCACCGAGGGCCAGCCTTTCAACACCAACAGCGCCCTTGAGCTGCGGGTGGTGGACGCCGAGGGCATGGACCAGCCCTTTACCGTGAGCCAGAACGGCACCCTGCGCACCTACACCGGTGCCTACGACACGGCCACCCTTACCGGCGACCTGGACACCCTGCGCTACCTGCAGGACCACGGCGCACAGACCATCCAGTTCGTCACCAATGGCCAGACCAGCAGCTTTGCCATCAACGACCTGCTGGCACAGGGCAGCGGCAGTGAGGTGTTCTACCTCACCCACCGTGGGGCTGAGGAGCCCACCCTGCTGCTGGTGGAGGCAGACCACAGCGACCTGGTGAAAGACTAACCAACCCCGGAGGCGGAGTTCCGCATGACCCCGCCCCCCTCCATATTGCAAGACCCCCGGCACCTTCCGCAGGGTGCCGGGGGTCTCTTTGCGCCGCAAGGCAAAAAAAGGCCCCGGCCTGCCCGGTGGGGGCGAGGCCGGAGCCTTTGCTCATGCTTTGGTGGGTGCTGCCGGGCAAACTCAGGCGGCAGTGGAAGAAGCGACCTCGGAGGAAGCAGCCTCAGAAGATGCAGCCTCGCTGGAGACCTCAGAAGCGGCCTCAGAAGAGGAAGCCTCGCTTGCAGCCTCGGAGGAAGCGCTGTTCTCCTCGGCCACGGCAGAGGTGGAAGCAGCCTCAGACTGAGCGGCAGCAGAAGCAGCCTCAGAGGTAGAAGCAGCAGTAGAAGAAGAGCTGCCGCAGGCAGTCATGCTGACAGCCAGGACCAGAGCAGCAACGGTAACACAAACATTCTTGAGTTTCATATCAAAAATCTCCTTACTTTTGAAAAAACAGTTTCGCGGAAGGCTGTACAGGTGAAACCTTTCCGCAAGAAGATATTCTAGTCCGTTTTCGAAAAAAATCAAGCCCTTTTTTGGCAAAGATTCTATTTGCCAGAGAGATTCTACACTTTTGTTATAACTTTTCTCCAAAAGTCAAGGATTTTTGACGTGCAAAAATGAAACACGCCGGGCTTTTCCGGGAGAGAAAAGCGTGGTATAATAGCTTCATGATACAGTTTGGAAAACGACAGAGAGGCAGAAGATCATGGACATCAAAAAAGTTGCAGTTCTGGGAGCCGGTGCGGTCGGCTCCTACGTGATCTGGGGGCTTTCGGCCCGCAGGGATATTGAGCTTGGCGTGGTGGCCGAGGGCCCGCGCGGCGAGCGCCTGAAGAAGGATGGCTGTGCCATCAACGGCAAAATCTACCGTCCGGCGGTCTGGACGCCGCAGGAGGCGCATGACGCTGATCTTCTCATCGTCTGCCTGAAATACGGCGCACTGCCCGGCGCACTGGACAGCATCAAAGCCGTCACCGGCCCCCATACCACCATCATGAGCCTGATGAACGGCGTGGACAGCGAGGACATCATTGCCTCTGCCGTGGGTGGGGAGCATCTGCTTTACTCCCTCATCAAAGTGGCGTCCCACAAGGAGGCGGACGGCTTCCATTTTGACCCGGCGACCACCGTTGGCATCATCTTCGGCGAGAAGGAGCCGCCCTGCGGCAGCCCCCGCGTCAAGGCCGTGGAGGCCCTGTTCGGCGGCACAGAGCTGCACTTCCGGGCCACCGACTGCATCCAGGAAGAGATGTGGAGCAAGTTTCGCCTCAACGTCTGTAACAACCTGCCCCAGGCCATCCTCGGCGCAGGCGTAGGCTGCTACCGTGACAGCGTCCATATGAAGGCCATCAGCGACGGCCTCCGCCGTGAGCTGGAAGCCATTGCCGCAGCCAAAGGCATTGATATGCAGAAGGTGGATGCCGTGTCCGGCAAGGGCTGCGCCGTCAAGCCCTCGGCCCGCTACTCGACGCTGCAAGACCTCGACGCCGGACGCCATACCGAAATCGATATGTTCTCGGGTGCGCTCATCCGGATGGGCAAAGAGCTGGGCATCCCGACGCCCTACAATGAGTTTGCGTATCACATGATAAAAGCGCTGGAAGAGAAGAACGACGGTAAGTTTGATTATACCGGCCCGAATCAGGAAATGACATGGGCAAAGTGACAGGAGAAATGCAGATGAATATTACGGTCTATCTGGGGGCCAATGAGGGCAGCGACCCGGCCCTGAAGCAGGCGGTGGAGGAACTGGGCCGCTGGATCGGCGAGAGCGGGAACGCGCTGGTCTACGGCGGCTCCCGCAGCGGCCTGATGGGGCGTCTGGCCCACAGCGTTCTGACGGCGGGCGGCGAAGTGACCGGCGTCGAGCCCCAGTTCTTCATCGACTCCGAGGGGCACTATGACGGCCTGACCAGGCTCATCGTCACGCAGGACATGACCGAGCGCAAGACCAGGATGATCGAGCTGGGCGACGCCTTTATCGCGTTCCCCGGCGGCACCGGCACGCTGGAAGAGATCGCCGAGGTGATGTCCAAGGTCTCGCTGGGCCATCTGGACGCGCCCTGCATCCTCTATGACCTCGATGGCTACTACGCCGGCCTGAAAGCTTTGCTGGCCCATATGGTCGAGATGGGGCTGTCCAGCCCCGAGCGGCAGAGCGGCATTTATTTTGTAAAGAATCTGGACGAGATAAAGAGCATCCTGAAACGGGCATAAGAAAAGCGCTGGAAGCGGTGTAAAGGCTTCCAGCGCTTTTTATTATCTGCTTACATGGAGATGACGCCCAGCGCGTTTGCCACCGAGCTGATGAGGATGATGGCCGCGAAGATGGGGCAGAGGTACTTTATCATAAAGTTGAAGATGCGCTTGCGGCGGAAGGGCTTGCCTTCCAGCGTGACCTCTTCCTCAATTTTCTCCACACCGATGACCCGGGACACCAGCAGGCAGGTGGTGATGGCTGCAATGGGCATCATAACGGAGTTGGTGAGGAAATCGAAGAAGTCGAGGAACTGCATCCCAAAGACCGTGAACCGGGCCAGAGGGCCGTAGCCCAGAGCCGACAGACTGCCCAGCACCAGCATGATGATGCCGATGAGGACGGTGGCCTGCTTACGCTCCCAGCCCAGCTCGTCCTCGAAGGTGGAGACGGCGCTTTCCGTCAGGGCGATGGAGCTGGTGACGGCGGCGAAAAGCACCAGCGTGAAGAAGAGGATGCCCACCACGGTGCCGAGGCCCATGCTCTCAAAGACCTTCGGGATGGTGATGAACATGAGGGCCGGGCCGGCCTGCAGGGTGTCCGGGTCGCCGCCCGAGAAGGAGAAGACCGCCGGAATGATCATCAGGCCCGCCATGATGGCAATGGCCGTGTCGAAGATCTCCACGTTCTCGGTGGACTCCTCGATGGAGACATCCTTCTTCATGTAGGAGCCGAAGGTGACGAGGATGCCCATTGCGATGGAGAGGGAGTAGAACATCTGCCCCATGGCGGTCACGACGGTCATCCAGGAGAAGTTGGAGAGATTCGGCACGAGGAAATACTTCACGCCCTCCAGTGCACCCGGGCGGGTGACGGAGTAGCCCGCGATGATGACGGACAGCACCACGAGAATGGGCATCATCACCTTGGAGACCCGCTCCACGCCGTTGCGCACACCTGCAAAGATGATGGCGAGGGTGAAGATGGTAAAGATGACAAAGCAGATCTCCGCCGAAGCGCCGCTGGAAATGAAGGCCGAGAAGTAGCCGTCTGTGGCCAGCTCACTGCCGTGGCCGCTGACGTAGTCGGCCAGATACCGGATGACCCAGCCGCCGATGACCGAGTAATAAGGCACGATGAGGATGGGGATGATGGCGTTGATCCAGCCGCCGAAGGAGCGCCCGCCCTTGCGGACGGCGGCGAATGCGCCCACCGGGCTTTTCCTGGTCATCCGGCCCAGCGCCGTCTCGGCCACGATCATGGTGTAGCCGAAGGTGAAGGCGAGGATGATGTAGATGAGCAGGAAGATGCCGCCGCCGTACTTGGCCGCAAGATAGGGGAAGCGCCAGATGTTGCCGAGGCCCACCGACGCGCCTGCCGCTGAGAGAACGAAGCCGATCTTGCCCGAAAAGGCGCTCCGCTTGTGCTGTTTTTGGTTCATTGGATTTTCCTCTTTTCAAAAATTTGAATAAGTCCAGTGTAACACTGCCGCAAGTGGGATTCAACAGGTTTTCCGATAAAAACCGCGAAATGCATCGAAAGAATCGAACGGCAGCATTAAAAAATAAGCACAGAGGCTCAGAGACCCCTGCGCTTGAAGATGCGGATTCAGTCCACTACCGGCACATCCAGCCCGAATTCCAGCGGGCGGAAACGGGGGCAGACGTTCTCCGTGATGCAGATGACCGACGCGGCCAGGCGGCTGCCGATCTCACAGGACTGGGCCAGATTCTTGCCGTAGGTCAGGCCGATGACCGTGCCGGCAAAGAAGGCGTCGCCTGCGCCGGTGGTGTCGATGACGTCCACCTTCTTGGCGGGTACGACGCCGCACTCGCCGGTGTGCTTGGCGTACACGGCACCCTGACCGCCCATGGTCACCACCATGCTGGTCATGTTGGCGCTGTGGACGTTCCGGGCCAGTACCTGAGCCATCTGGCTGGGGGCGAGATGCTCGTAGTCGTCCGAAAAGAGCAGACCGGCCTCCTGCTGGTTGCAGACGAAGCAGTCGATCTGCTGCAGATAGTCGCGGCGCTCCATGGCGATGCTCATGTTGGAGACTGCGGCAAAGACCTTCTTGTTGTATTTTTTGGCATAGCGGAGCACCTGCTTGACCGTGTCTTTCTCAAGGTCCAGCTCGATGGCGATGGCGTCGCAGTCCTTGAAGATCTCGTCGCCCTTCTCCTCCAGCAGGGTGGTCAGCGGGGTGGTGTCAGGGCGCTTGGAGATGGCGGCGTGGACGTCGCCGTCGTTGTCAAAGATGGCCAGCCATGTCCCCATGCCATCGGGGACCTTCTGGATGTACCTGGTGTTGACCTTGTGGTTGTCCAGTTTATCGATGACGTCCTGGCCCATGCCGGTGTCGTCCACCAGACCCACGAAGGTGGGGCGCAGCTCCACATTGGCGATGTCCTCCGCCACGTTCCGGCTCACACCGCCATGCACCTGTTCAATGCGGCCGGCGTTCCGTCCGCCGGGGATGTAGGTGGAGAGGGGATAGCCCTTGATGTCTACGAAAACTGCGCCGATGACTACGATTCCCATATTTGAAATTCCTTTCCTGAATAAAAGCTCTTTTTTATTTCCATTATAGCGTATTTTACAGGGAGAATCCATCTTTTTTACATTTCGTTGTCGATTATTTTAGAGATAGGAAGGCGCCGGAGCGGCTTGCGAAAGGCATATGATTGTGGTAATATAAAGAAAAGAACGGTGTTCCAAAACAAATGGCGGAGAAAAGTGCGATGGACGACGAACGGCAGGTCAGCTTTACACTGGGCGGAATGTGTTTTGAATATGACGAGCAGAAGAATCAGACGAATATCTGCAAGCATGGCATTTCCTTTAAGAGTGCAGCCCGTGTGTTTTTTGACTACGACCGCATCGAGCTGTTTGATGAAGAGCACAGTGAAGAGGAAAATCGGTACGACACGATAGGCGACACCTCTGCGGGAATGCTCCGGCAGGGAGGGGGAAACACTCTCATCGGGCAGGCAAATGATATTTTATTCGTTGTCTACACAGAAAGGATTCGTGTAGAGGAAAATGGTGAGAGAACAGACGTGACGCGACTGATCTCAGCCCGACTGGCAACCAACTTTGAAAGGGGGCTTTACTATGGTAAATGCGAATGATATGACATCCAGACTGGAAAAAGAACTGGCATTTACGGAAGAAGAGCTGGCAGAGCTTGAGCGTGCCAGAAAGATGCCGATCACCTTCGATGAGGACTGCCCGGAAGTTACACCGGAAAAAGCGCTGAAATTCCGGCGTGTGAACCCGCCGCGAAAGCGTTTGGATGCTCACGGAGCATAAAGAGATAGAAAAGCACCTGCTCACGGCGAAAGCTGTGAGCAGGTGCTTTTTGCATATGAAATGTGTGAATTTACGCTTCTTCTGCCTTTTGCGCCCGAATATCGTCGCCCATAAAGAGGAAGGGGACAAAAGAGGAGAGGCGGCTGGAGATTTTTTCGGTGTAGAGCTTTTCCAGCAGAGCGCCGTCGGTGATGTTGGTGGTGACGATGGTGGGCAGTTTCACGCCCAGACGGTTGTTCAGCAGGCTGTAAAGGGTGCTGATGAGGAAGCTGGAGTTGAACTCGGAACCCAGGTCGTCGAGGATGAGCAGGTCGGCTCCGGCGGCGGTGCGCAGGAGCATCTCTTCCTCCCCGGCGGGGTCGGAGCCGAAGTGCAGGGCCTCGAGCTTCGAGAAGAAGTCGGGGCTGGACACATAGATGACGTCGAAGCCCTTTTCCAGCACCTCTCCGGCAATGGCCAGAGCGGCATGGGTCTTGCCCAGACCGGCGTTGCCGAGGAGCATCAGGCTCTCGCTGGTGGTATCGAATTCGTCGGCGTAGCCGCGCAGGTCGTCCAGAAGGGTGGACATATAACTCCGCACCGGCTCGCCGAGGGAGGCGTCCATCCGGGCGGGGTAGTAGCGCAGCTCCATGGTATCGAAGCTGGAAATGGAGAGGCTGGACAGAGCCTCGATCTCCGACCGGCGGAGCTGCTGCATCACCTTGTGGACGCAGCTGCAGGTGCGTCCGTCCACAATGCCGGTGTCTTCGCAGAGCCTGCAGGTGAAGTGCGGCTCCAGTGCGTCGGCGGGACGGCCGCTGGAGGCCAGCAGGTCGGCCAGCTTTTTGCGGGCATCGGTGAGGGCCGCAGCGGCATCGGTGCGGTCCTTGCCCGCCGCACCGGCCAGTGCGCAGCGGATGCCCCGCACCCGCACCTCTTCTTCGGCGTGGCGCAGCCCGGGGACAGCGGCCTCGGCCTCAGCGCGGGCGTCCTCCGCCTTGGCCCGTGCGGTCTGACGACGGCGGGCGACGGTGCGCAGGGCTTCCTGATACAGTTCGTTTTTGGTACGCATAGTGTCTCCTTATGCCGGGGGTCACTCGGACTTTTTCTTGAGGGTGCGGCGGCGGGCAGCGTTCTTGAGGAAGTCGTTGCCGCTGGGGGTCTCGCGGTCCACCCGGATGTTCCGGCTGGCGCCGGCAGCGGCCACCGGAGTGCGCACATCGTGGATATTGCGCAGCCCCTTGGCGTTCCAGGTCTTGAGGATGCTGTTCCAGTACCACAGGTCGCGCTTCGGCCCGGCCTGCACAGCGGCCTCCTGCACCATGGCATCGTCGTAGCCGTAGACCTCATACCACCGGGCGATGGCTTTTCGCCCGCCGAGGGTGAGCTCGCTGTCCGGGATGCCCAGCAGGGAAGCAACATACTGCTCCCGGGTCTGGCGGAGGGCCAGCAGCTTGAGGTGGGCGTCGGCCTGTTCGCCGGTCTCCACGCCCTCGGCCCGCCAGACTTTCAGCTCGTGGAGGACGGCGGCCATCGTTCGCTTGCCCCGGCTGGCCACATAGGCCACGCAGAGCATGACGGTCTCGGGGGCAAAGCCCTCCTGTACGTAGAGGTTGACCAGCTTTTCCATCTCGCTGTGGGTCAGCGGGCGGGCAAAGCCGGTCTGAGCGCAGTCGATGAGGCTCGAGATCATGGGGTCGGTGCGGCTTGCGGCGGCGATCTCCGCCCAGGTCATGGGGGCAGGAGCAGAGGGCTCTGCTCCCGGCGCGGCGTTCTCGTCGTAGCGCTCGAGAAGCCCCGCACCGGCCCAGAAGGAGAGGGCGCTTTCGGCGGAGATGCGGCTGCGCAGTTTAAGGTCAGCACAAATTTTTTCGGGGTCAGTGACGCCGGTGGCCAGCACATACAGCGCTACCCGGACGTTGTATTCCTCGGCGATGCCCAGCTTGGAAAAGATGAGTTGCGGCACCGGGATGGCGTCGCCCTTGAGCTCTTTGAGACGGTATATCATTTGCTTTCCCCGCTTTCTGCGTCCTCGTCCTTCGGCGGCGGTGACCAGGGCTCACAGTCCAGGATGGAGGGCCGCTGCTTCCAGAGCGCCAGGTCAGCGCTGTAGGCAGAGGACAGATACTCTGCCGCTGCGGCCCGGCCCTCGTCCGTCAGCGGAAAGACCATCTGCCGGCGCAGGGCGGGGTCGGTGCGGTCCAGCGCCCAGGGGTCGGGCCAGATGTCCACCGTGAGGATGGCTTCCTCTTTCTGTGCGCCCTCGCCGCCGTCCGGGTCAGGCACACTGCGCTTGCCGGGCGAGAGCAGATAGCGCATCCCGTCCTCGTTGCCGCTGTATTGATTCTTGCACTTGAAATAGTGCAGAAGGGGTACAAAAATCATGACGTCCCTCTCAGTTTTAGACTTGCTGAAATGATAAAAGCGCCAATTCTTGACGAATCAGCGCTCTTTTTGTGGAGCAGGATACGGGACTCGAACCCGCCGCCTACTGCTTGGGAAGCAGTCGCTCTACCGGATGAGCTAACCCTGCGTTTACTCATTTATTGTAGCAAAGGACGCGGGTTTTGTCAACCGCTTTTTGGCTCGATTTTGGTCGGAACCAGAAACTCCTCTGTCGGCAGCGTAGAAGATCAAATTTTACTTTATAGCAATTCAACTTTTTAATGCAACAGCAACAGCGTTGAATTGCCTATCGCAAAGATGCCGTTTCGATAGGCACTATTTTTGAAAATTGCGATAAACAAAAAAGACCACCGTTCTGCCCGCAGGAAATAAGGGCAGGACGGTGGTCTTTTGAACGGACTGTGAATTACAGCTCAGCCAGAGCGCGCTTGAGGTTCTGGGCGATCTGGTCAGGGCAGCTGGTGGGGCGGGGGCCGCAGGTGGTGCCTTCCATGCGGGCGATGGCGTCCTCAGCCTTCATGCCCTTGAGCAGGCGGCTGATGCCCTTCAGGTTGCCGTTGCAGCCGCCGATGACCTCGATGGACTCGATGGTGTGGTCATCGTTCAGCACGATGTGGGTCTCCTTGGAGCAGGTACCCTTGTTGGGGTAGCTGAAAGACTTGCTCATATTCAAACTTCCTCTCTTTATATCCGACTGACAGGCGAGCGGACTCGCGCAGTATCTTTATTATATCCCTGTCAGGTGGGGAAGTCAATGTGACCCGGTCACAGAGCGCCGCCCCGGCGCTTGCGGGCCAGTGCCTCGATGCGCGCGATCTGGTCGTCCTCGGTGACGCAGGCACCCACCGGGTGGGGCTTGCCGTGGTTCGCGCCGTGGAAGTCGCTGCCGCCGGTGATGATGAGGTCGTGCTTCTTGCAGAGCTCAGCGCACTCGGCCATATCCTCGGGGCTGTTGCGGGGGTGATGCACCTCGATGCCGTCGATGGCCCCTTCAGCCACCAGCTCCCGCAGCAGAGGCATACTCTTGTACACCGTCGGGTGGGCGAACACCACCACGGCCCCAGCGGCCTTTGCCGTGGCCAGCACCTCCCGCACCGGAGGGTAAGTGGGGGAGTGGAGGCATTTGCCCCGCGGCTCCCAGCCGAACAGTTCGTGATAAAGCCCGGTGTAGATGCCGTCGCACAGGCCCAGCTGCTGCAGCGCCTGCATGATGCCGCTCTTGAAGAGGACGCCGCTGTCCTGTGCATATTCCAGCGCCTGCTCGGTGCGGAACTGGGGGTACAGCGCCTCGATCTCCCGGCAGCTCTGCAGAGCGCACTCGTTGCGGCGCTGGCGCATGATGTCGCAGTGCCGGCGCAGGGCAGGGCAGTCGAGGTCGGGCCAGAAGGTCAGCAGGTGGACGCGGTGGCTGCGCTCGAAGTCGTAGCCGGTGAGCTCGGCGGCGGGGATGAGCCGCACGCCGTCCTGCACCGGGTGGTCGTAGGCGTACTGGGCGCTGAGGGTGGTGTCGTGGTCAGAAAGGGCCAGAGCGCTCAGCCCCAGCCGCGCTGCCATCAGGGGTAGGCGGTGGATGGGGACAGAGCCGTCAGAACAGGTGGAATGAGTATGAAGGTCGCCAGCCATAAGTTACTTTCCCTCGATTTTTACAGATTTCTGCGATTAGTGTACCACAAAAATCATCGGGGAACAAGGGAGCCTTACACGGCCTTGCCGCCCACCGTGAGCGTGGAAGAACGGATGTGGTGGGTGAGAACGACTTCGGCATCCTCGCCGCCCATGGCCAGCAGCTCGTCCAGCGAGAGGGTGGTGGAGCAGAGGATGGTCTGGAAGGTGATGGTCTCGATGCCCTCAGCCCGCAGCTGACGCAGCGCGGCCAGCGAGATGCGGAAGGAGGCTGTGAACCGTCCGACGCAGACGGTGAGGGTGTTGCCGCTCTGGGTGCTGGTGTAGGAGATGCGCTGGCCGTCCTTGTCGGTGACAGTCAGGCCGGGGAGGGGAGAGGCGGGTGCGGACGAGGTGGCAGAGCCACCGCCCGAAGAAGTCTCCGTAACAGGCACAGGCACTTTGTCGCCGGGCAGAGAAATGTCGTTGCCCTTGGAGTCGGAGCGGGTGACATTGCTGCCGGGGGCAAGGCCGTTGAACTCCTGCTCGCCGTTCAGGTCGCCAATGGCGGCATTGCCCTCGCCCGCCTTGGCAGTGATGGTCACTTTGCCCTCAAGGGTGATGTTTGCCTTGGCGTCGCCCGCACCGCTGCCGATGCCTGCGCCGCCGGGGATCGTTTCGCCAGTATCGCTGTCTACATCCGACACGCCGCCGGTCGCGTTCACAGTGGGCGCGCCGCTCTCATTGCTCTTGATGGTGATTTGGTTGCCGTTGCCGTCTTTGTCGTTTTCTGCACCGTACCCACCGCCAATGCCAGCGGCGTTCAAGCCGCCCTGTGCATTTTTGATGGTGACATTGCCTTCGATGGTTACATCACCCAGTGCGGCATAACCGCCGCCGATGCCTGCACCATAGGCGTCGCCGGTGACAGTGCCAATCGTTGCATTATCTTTGATGGTTACATTGCCGAAGCCATAGACACCGCCGCCGATACCAGCGCCAAAAGTGCCGCCCTGCACATTGTCGATTTTGGCATTATCCTTGATGACCACGTTACCATTGCCGATTTTATCGGGGGAATCAAATGCGCCGCCGCCGATGCCTGCCGCACCGTAGCTGCCGGTCGCATTCTCGATTTTTGCATTGCCGGAGATGGTCACATCACCATCGCCGCCTTTGCCACCGCCGATGCCTGCGCCGTAACTGCCAGTTTCTGCATTTTCAATCGTGGCATTACCGGAAATATTCACTTTGCCATCGCCAAGATAGCCGCCACCAATACCTGCGCCATAGTCGCCACCTGTAGCATTGACCGTGCCGCCGGAGATGGTTACATCACCATCGCTACCGTAGCTCTTCGAAGACGGGACTTCCATGATCGCACCGCCGCCAATGCCAGCAGCAGAAAAACCGCCTGTTGCGGTAACATCGCCGCCGGTGATTTCCACAGTACCATTGCCGCCGTAGCCGCCGCCGATACCTGCGCCTTGGCCGTCAGCCTTCGCCGTGATATTGCCGCCAGTGATTTTTACAGTACCGTTGCCGCCGACGTAGCTGTTGTCTATTTTTCCGCCGCCGATGCCTGCGCCACCGTTGTTACTGGTAGCATCGATCGTGCCACCAGAGATGGTCACTTCGCCATCGTGTCCATAGGAACCGCCAATACCGGCGCTGCCTGCCCCGGCGGTGGCGGCCAGACTGCCGTTCTTGTCGTTGTCCTGAATGGTCAGTTCGCCGCTGGTGTCGGTCTTGTTATGTTCCAGACCGGCGTGACCGCTGCCGCTTTGCAGCTTGTTGTCGCCATCCAGCTCAATCGTGGTATTGCCGCTGCCGGTCACGCTCACGGCGGCCTTGCCGCCAGTAGCCTCGATGTTCACATCCTTGAGCGTGACCTCGACCTTATCGCCCTTATTTTCGGCCTCGATGGTCACGGTGTTCTTATCCGACGTGCCGGTGATGATGGTGTCGCCCTCATCTTTTACGAAGTCGCTATCGCCCTGCTTGACTTTGTTCGGCCCCTCGGCCTCGCCCGCTTTCACGGTGATGTCACCTTTCTCGATGTCCCATGTCTTGGCAAAAGCCGGGGCGGCAAGGGTGGTGAGCATTGCAGCAGTCAGGATAAACGCTGCTGCCCGCTGAGAGGCCGGACGGGGCGAATCAATACCCCCCCCCCGTATGGAGAGGCCGACCCAGAACACGCATCGCAAGCTTACGATAAGACAGCATACAAAAACCTCCTTTGGATGTTGAAAAAATATGGACGTTCGATTGATACAATTATAGCACTTCTGGGGAAGTAAGCAAGCAAACCTGCGTGAAATGCTGCTTTTTGTGCGTGAATGACAAAAAAACTATGAAAAACGCCGGGTTTTGCTTTTCTGCACAAGGCATGGTATACTGAAAAAGAAAAATCCGCCGACCCGGCGGGAAAAAGGAGAAACGGAAACATGAAAACGAAATTTGGCATCGTGGGCTGTGGTTTCCTCGGCAACATCGTGGCCGATGCGTGGAAGAAGGGCCTGCTGGAAGACTACGAGCTGGTGGGCGTCACCAGCCGCACCTTCGCTTCGGCAGAGAAGACGGCGGCAAGCGTGGGGTGTGCGGCCTGCGCGGACGTGGACGCTCTGCTGGCGCTGGAGCCGGAGTACATCGTGGAAGCCGCTTCGGTGGAAGCGGTGCGTGCAATGGCCGTTCCGGTGCTGCGCCGGGGCGTGAACCTCGTGGTGCTGTCCATCGGTGCATTCGCCGACCTCGCGTTTTATGAAGAGGTCAAGCAGGCGGCCCGGGAGGGCGGCGCAAAGGTGCATCTGGCCAGCGGCGCCATCGGCGGCTTCGATGTGCTGCAGACCGTCACCCTCATGGCCGAGGCCCTGAAGTTGGACGAGAAGGCCGGCATCGAGACTCACACCGGTGCGAAGGGCTTCCGCAACACCCCCGTCTGGGCCGACCATCTGCTGACCGACACCGAGAAGACTACCGTCTTCACCGGCAGCGCCAAGGAAGCCATCGCAACCTTCCCGCGCCGGGTCAACGTCGCTGTGGCCACCTCGCTGGCCACCACCGGCCCCGACATCACCGGCGTGACCATGCACTCCGTACCCGGCTGGGTGGGCGACGACCACCGCATCACTGCCGAGATCGAGGGCGTGAAGGCCGTGGTGGACATCTGCTCGTCCACCAGCGCCATCGCCGGTTGGAGCGCCGTAGCGCTTCTGCGCAACCTCGCCTCGCCGGTCTGCTTCTATTAAAAAGGAGAGAGTCTCATGTTCAAGAAACTGGTGGCCATCGAGCCGGTCAGCCTCATCCCCACAGCAGAGGAAGCGCTGCATCAGTACGCCGAGCAGGTCGAGCTTTACCGCGATATTCCCGCCGACGACGAGGAGATCGTCCGCCGCATCGGAGACGCCGACGCGGCGCTGTTGAGCTATACCTCCCGCATGGGCAAAAACGTCATCGAGCGCTGCCCGAACCTGCGCTACATCGGGATGTGCTGCAGCCTCTACTCGGAGGAAAGCGCCAATGTGGACATCGCCTTTGCCCGGGAAAAGGGCATCAAGGTGCTGGGCATCCGGGACTACGGCGACCGCGGCGTGGTGGAGTACGTCCTCCACGAGCTGACCGGCCTGCTCCACGGCTTCGGGATGCCGATGCTCCACGACGAGCCGGTGGAGATTTACGGCCTCAAGGTGGGTATCGTGGGTCTGGGCGTTTCGGGCCGGATGATCGCCGATGCACTGACCTTCCTCGGCGCGGACATCTCCTACTACAGCCGCAGCCATAAGCCCGACGCCGAGGCCGCAGGCATGAAGTATAAGCCGTTGGACGCTCTGCTCCGGGAGAGCGAAGTGGTCTTTACCTGTTTGAACAAGAATGTTCTGCTCCTGGGTGAGCCGGAGTTTGAGGCGCTGGGGGAGGGGAAAGTCCTTTTCAATACCTCCATCGGCCCCGGCTTTGACTCCGCCGCGCTGGAAAAGTGGCTGGATAAGCCCGGCACCCACTTCTTCTGTGATACCTACGCCGCCGCAGGCCCCGTCAGCGAGGGCTTCTTCCGGCGGCCCAATGTCCACAGCCAGGGTGTCTCGGCAGGCCGCACCAGGCAGGCATTCGTTCTGCTGAGCCAGAAGGTGCTGACGAACATCGAGACGGCGCTGGGAGAATAAGCTATAACTTTTGAAAAGCCGCTGCATGGGAGACCGTGCGGCGGCAGACGACAACCCCATGAAGCTCATGAGCATTGCCATGAAGCCGTTGTGCGCTCCGCCGTTCCCGCTGGACTATATTGAGGAAATGACCGCCTTGATGGGCGGCGATGGACGGATGCGGTAAGCCGCAGCCAAAAACGAAAAGGTCGCTGTGTCGGAGGAGTGCTCTGCGGCACAGATGGAAAACTGGAAGAAACTGTGCCGGAGAAGGTATAAAAAAGTACAAAGATAGGGGAGAGTGCTTCGATGGACTATATCAGAGTCACCAAAGAAAACATCGACAGGGAACACATCTGTTGTGCCATGTCCGGCAAACAGAGCCTTGCCAAAAAAGAATGGCTCAAGCAGCGCTTTGAGGAGGGACTTGTTTTTTACCGCAGTGCAGAGCGCGGCAAATGCTTTATCGAGTACATCCCGGCAGAAAACGCATGGGTACCCATTGATGCAGCAGGCTGGCTTTATATCAACTGTCTGTGGGTCTCCGGTTCCTTGAAAGGTCACGGCTATTCCAGCGATCTGCTGGAAGAATGCCTTCGGGATGCCAAGGCGCAGGGCAAAAACGGCGTTTGCATTCTGTGTGCAGAGGGACGCAAACGGGAATTTCTCGCTGACCCCAAGTTTTTGACCCATAAGGGCTTCAAGGTTTCGGACATCTCCGATTGCGGCATCAACCTCATGTATCTGCCCCTTGCAGAGAATGCCCAGCCGCCAAAATTCAAGGCCTGCGCCAAGCATCCCAAGGTGGAGGAAAACGGCTTTGTCCTCTACTATACCGACCAGTGCCCCTACACCTATTATTGGGTGCCAAAGGTGCAGGAGGTTGCAAGGGAACACGGGATTCCGTTCAATGCCATCCACATCACCGAGAAAGAGACGGCACAGAATGTGCCCGCACCCGTCACAACATACGCGTTGTTCCGGGATGGGAAGTTTGTGACCCAGAGCATCCAGTCGGACAAGAAATTTTTGAAATTGGCGGCAGAATAATTCCATCAAGCAAAACGCCAGACGCTCAGACGCAGTGCAGCCCATAGAATTGGGGTGCGCTGCGTTTTTTATTTTGGAAGATAAAGAATAGGAGACCCTGCAATGAAAAAAATAAGGACGGCTTCGCTTCTCCTGCTTATGGTTCTGGGAACCGGGCTGGTGCTGATGGCTCCAAGGTGAAGGAAAAGCGGTTCCGTTATAGCTGCCATTATAATGTACGGCATCCGGGTCAATGCGATGGACAGTCCGGCTACGGTGTAACAAAACTGGACGCAATCGTAGAGAGTATCGTATGCACCAAGTTTTCGGAGATTTTAGAGTGTTCCAAAAGCAAGCTGCTTCAGGATATGCTTCGCAAGGACATGGAAGTAGCGCAGAAAGAAGTATCACGTGTAAAGAGTGAACTCGACCTCAAGGACGACGAACGGAATGCATGCACTTTTTATATTTGGCATCAAGTTATAGATTGACAAGAGTACGCATACACGATAAACTTTATATAGTACCATGTGGATTAAAAGGAGACTCAACCATGAGTGTCAAGTATACTACCCCTGCCCAGCACAAGAGCAACCTCCGCAATGTGTATGGAACCTTTGCCATTGAGGGCATGACCATCAGCAAAGATACACGCAGCAACCTTGACCGCATTGGCAGCGGTCAAGCCAGCTATCAGCAGGTCGTGAATGAACTGCGCGCAAAGTACGCGAAGAAGGGCTGATTATGTTCTCAAAGTATGATGTCTACACCACAGTGCAGTCCATGTACTGCTACCCGGATACGGATGTTCTGATCAACAAGTTGAACATTCATGATAAAGCCGAACTCAAACAGGCCGAAGAAGAATTTACTGCAGTCAAGCAAATGGCTCTGTTGCAGGAGCCAATCAAGGGACGTTTTACCAAAACTCACCTGTTTCGGATTCACCGCTTCCTTTTTGAAGATGTGTACCCCTTTGCAGGGCACATCCGCAAAGAACAAATCAGCAAGGGCGACACGATGTTCTACCCGCCAGACCTGATCGACCGAGAATTGGAGCGTGTGTTCAAAAACATTCACTCCAAGAAGCTGCTTGCCGAACAAGATGAAGAAAAGCAGATTCAAAATCTGTCGCAGACAATGGCGGAACTGAATATCATTCACCCTTTCCGTGAGGGAAATGGCCGCAGCACCCGTGAATTGATTCGCTGCATGGCACTAGAATATGGTCTGCACATCAACTGGGGCAACACTGACCGAGAGACTTTGATCAACGCTGCAATTGCTGCCGTAGACGATGATATGGCGTTCTGCGATGTTCTAAAGCAGTGCATTGAATCGCCGAATTAGCATACAATAACCGCGAAGCGCAACTTCTATTCATCAGAATAGGAGCTGCGCTTTTTTTATACAACTGTTATTTGTCCAAGAAAATCGACCATCCTACATGGAACATTCAAAATTTCAGATGTACTTTTTTATTGGAAATGGTATACTTGATTCAAGATATACCCTGCTATCAGTCGTTTGCTCAAAAGGCTAGGACTACAGTTGATTTTCAATTGGTACGAAATTTTTAGTGAGAGGATGTTGTAGGATGGAGCGGCCTCTGTATATAAATTGGCTTGTCAACGAGGAAGGAGTGACCTTTGAAGATGGTGTTGCTTTAAAGTGCTATAAACTTTCCTATGAAACCGATGAAGCGGTCTTTGACGACTGGGCACTTCATATTAGAAAACATTATGTTGAAGACGATGAACTGACAGATGACAGTGTTGCAACAGGATTATCTATAGAAGATTATCTACGCGAATATATTATTCCGCAAAGGCAAGAAACATTTGGTCCAACTGCACGTTCAAATGATATTAGCGAAATTTTATTTGCAGATTTATTTGAGTTTGTTCTAAATTATGAAGTACCTCGATGATATAACCGGTCAGGAAAAAACGAGTCTGAGCACGGAACCGATATAATCGCGTATAAATTCCATAGTAAAGAAAAAACTCCTGCCAAAGAAGATGAGCTGATTGCAATAGAGGTAAAAGCACGCCTGTCGTCAAAAGAAATATGTGAAACTATTCAAGAGGCTGCTACTGATTCTAAAAAAGATGAACACCGAGTTGCTCATACATTAAATTAAATTACTATAGAAAAAAGCTCCGTAATATGGGAAAATTCGATGAATCAAACTGCGTTGAACGTTTTCAAAAAAAGACGGAATCGCCCTATAAAATCTCTTATGTTGGAGCTGCCATCTCAAGTCAGCCAGAGATTGAAAATAAAGTAATAGCTGGGATTAAGGGAAATGATTTGCAATTAAAAGTTAATCAGTCCATTTTTTATGTACATGGCGCCGATTTGATGAATTTGGCCCACCAAATCTTTGAGAGGTGTACAAAATGATTTTTGGAACGAATTCCAACTATATGCTTAAATATCAAAAGGCAAAAGCGAAGCTGGTAGAATATGATATTTCACAAAAAGACTATCCCAAATTTCCGCTAAACTCAAATGAACTTTCCTATCCTGTCATATATATCCTTTCTCGATATGCAGAGAGCATTATAGAAAATGATGAAACTGGGAAGGCAGAATTCGCACCCTATATGGTGAAGGCTTCTCAATACTTTGATGCCTCCGTTGGAGCTAATGATAGAACAGCATACGATACGGACTTTTTATTGTCCGGTGCAGCAGCCTATTTCTTATCCAATGATTTTGGTAGTTCCAAAGTATTATGTGCGGCCCTTTTCGAAAAAATAAAAGATACGCCCACTATGGGTACATCTCAAATAATACTTAGAAATCTATTAGGGTATCTCCTCTTGGATAAGGTTTTCCCTATAAGTTCTGATACCTTTGGCGGTGAAGAACTCAGCCGGGCATTACTATTCTACTACACCAATGGAGAAGGCTTGCCTAACATAGAACAGGCGATTCGGAAATATCGAACTGCAATTTATAAAAACAATGATCCTATGGAGATATACTATGTCGATATACTCCTTGCAGTAATTACGATAGCGTTATCAAAAGCCGCATGGAAACTGATTCCTCAATATTCAAAATTGGAACCCGGACAATGGGAAGAGTATTTAAAAAGCTCAAAATCTCCTAAAATGTTGTGGCCTGCACAGCAGCTTATAGGAAAGAAAAATGTGTTAAGCGGAGAAAATGCAATCGTTCAGCTTCCAACAGGCGTTGGGAAAACCAAAAGTATAGAACTAATCATTCGGTCATCCTTTCTCTCGAACCGAACGGCTACTGCTATTATTGTTGCACCACTTCGTGCTTTATGTAACGAGATTGCAAGCGATATGACTTCAGCTTTTGGAGAGAGTGTTTTAATAAACCAATTTTCAGATATTCTGGAAAATGATTTTTTCGTGGATTTTACTTTGAAAGCGACAATACTAATTTGTACGCCAGAAAAGCTCAGCTATATTATCCATCATCAAGTTGAGTTTTTAGATGAAATCGGTTTGTATATATTTGATGAGAGTCATATGTTCGATGATGGAAGACGTGGAACAGCTTATGAGCTGTTGATTTCTGAAATTCGAAAACACATAAATACAGAAAAACAAATTGTGCTTCTTTCTGCGGTGCTTTCAAACGCCGAGCAAATTAAGCAATGGCTTTTTAATGAAAATGGAACCTTGGCTTCTGATCCGGCAATTAAAACAACACCTAAAAGCATCGGATTTTCTTCACAAACACGAGATATTCATTACTACTCAGAAGATCCTGAACGTGAAGATTTCTATGTTCCACGCAGCATAGAAGTCAATTTGCTAAAAAAACTTGGAAAAGAAAGAAAAAAGCGTTATTTTCCGAAGTTGACAGATCCCAAGGATATTGCAATATATTATGCAAATAAACTTTGCAAAAATGGTGGTGCTGCAATTTTTGCCAATCGAACTCGAAGTGTACAAACCATAATTCAGCAAATTATTGACCTTGATAGTCGAGAATATGATCTTTCTGGAATTCAGAAGTATAGCAACACATTGGAAATGAGTCGTATTGCCAAGTTAATGGCCGATTATTACGGTTGTGATCATCCATATACAAAAGCTTGCAATTTGGGTGTTGCACCACACTATTCAAATCTTCCGAATGGTTTGCGCCTTGCTATTGAATACGCATTTCGTAAGAAAGACCTGCACCTTGTGATATGTACATCTACACTTGCTCAAGGAGTGAACATTCCCATAAAGTACCTTTTTATGACTAGTTTCATGCTTGATCAAAATAGTATGAAAAATCGAAATTTTCAAAATTTAATGGGAAGGACAGCACGTTCGGGAATGTACACGGAAGGAAGTGTTATTGTTACAGATTCAAAGCTATTTGACAACAAGAACAATCGAAGAAACGGAGGATTTTACAAATGGGAAAACTGCGTCAAAATGTTTGACAGTCACGCAGCAGAACCATGCGAAAGCTCTATTTTATGGCTTGTCCAAGATATTGAAATCAATCATGATGACCATGTAAAAGGCGTATATATTGCTAACTATATTATCAACAATTATAGCCATTGGGATTGCTTTGAATCGTGCTACGAAAAAATTCTGCAAGCATATGAACGGAAAAAACAGACGCCGATGAACCAAAAAAGTGTTGCTGTACTTAAGACTGCTCTAACGGTTCGGCAGCATGTCATAGAGACAATCGAAAATCATCTATGCTTTGTCCTTTCTAATGATGAAGGTTCCGATGCGCGGGTTGTGGCATTGGAACTTTGTAAAGAGACTCTTGCTTATTTTATGGCCAACGATGCAGAAAAAACGTTGTTGGAAAAAATATTTGATGTCATTGCACAAAAGGCAAAGACAGTTGATCGTGTGAAGATCAAACGATACTCCAAAAGTATGCTTGGAATAGATGATGCTTTAATAATTGAAGCATGGCTAGCAGAAACTCAATTCATGGAGCAGCAACTTTCAGATTCAGAAATTTTTGAAATGTTGTTATCCTTTTTTATCGATACTCATAAAATTGGTAAAATAGAAGAATATTTTCCAGATATTTGTCGAATGTGGCTTGATGGATACTCCTTTATAGCAATGAAAAAAGCGACTGGACTTTTGATATCGGATATTGAGAGCCTGTGCAGCAAGCTCATTTCCTATGAATTCAGCTTTTTTATAGGAAATATCATTGATGTGATTGATGATGACGATGATGAAAACAGAGCACTTCTTGTATCAAAGTTACTTCTTTTACAAAGGAAATTAAAATATGGAGTATGTTCAGAGACGGCCATCTCAATCTGTGAAAAAGTATTTAATGATCGTCTTTTGGCTAATTCTATTGCAGAACAAATTGGAGCGGAGTCGATTGACACTAATCATATCATCGATGCTTTAAAAATGTGCAAAGAAAAAATATTAGGATTTCTATCGGTGTATCCAACATATTTCTCAGTGAGAATCAACTGGATTTGTAAATAATAAAATTATTATTGCGGGCATCCATAAAAATGGCTGTCCGCAATTTTTATATGTAAAATCAAAAGGAGGATGCCAATGGATAAAGACTTTATGCTGAACTACTACGACAAAATGGTGCGTCCTATATGGACGGAACTGATGAAAACACCTCGCTACCAGCGGGCTGCCTGTGAGCGCGACAAAATTGAACGTGAGTTCCGAAGGCTGCTGGATGAAAAACTGGGGCGGAAATATCTTGAACTGGATGACGCGCTGTTCCAGGTGATGGACGACATCGCAGAAGCCATGTATATGAAAGGTGCCGCAGACCGTGAGATGATGATTCGTTAATACCATGAGCTACGACTACTTCTACGGGCAGTCGAGCGAACTGTTTTCCTACTTCCGTATTCCGAAAGCACTCTTTCAGGATGGATACGCTGGAATACAATGAACTGGAAAACCTGTGCCTGCTTTTGCCGGAGCAGGATCAACTGGTGCTCCGGGGTAAGTACAGCTGCGAAGAAGGCTGGCAGCAGCTGGATATGGAGCTCTCGCTGCCCACCGCCGACACCCCGGTGCTGACCGACACCTACGACGGTGTGCAGGTGCAGCTGGAGGAAACGCAGGGCACCATCACCCTGAGCCCCGCGCCAAAGACCGACCAATGGGGAGACATTGGCATCCGGGTGGAACAGGAGCACAGCTACCCCATCCTTGGCGCTTATAACGAGTATGTGGACGTGTGCATCGGGGAGCAGGAGGACGGATTCTTCCACCCGGTGGTCTATCTGCTGACCAAAGACGGCGTGGTGGAGTATGTGGACGTGTTGCGCTGCCTCATGTTCGGCAACGCCATGATCTGTCAGGACCCCATCTACTTTGCCAACAACGGCACTGCGCTGGAACGCAGCGGCAGCGAGGTGAACCTGCGCCGGGCGGATGGCTCTGTGCTGGAACTGGCCGAACTGTCGTCAGAGTGGAGTGCGCAGGAGATTCCCTATTCCGTCACCGGCTCCTACAACTACACCGCCGAAACCGGCTGGAACTGGATGGACCTGACCAGCGACGGCAGCGTTCAGCTGGGCGTGCAGGACAACAGCCGCATCTATCGGGGCGATGCCGCGTATCTGGGCATTGTGCCCGAGGGCGTGGTGCTGGGCATCTCTGCCGATGAGGAACTCGAATTTGTGGCGGCGTTCAAGAACGACCAGTACAACGAGAACCTGACCCTGACCATGATCGCCGGGCAAAACCCCTTTGCCGAGGGCGAGACCCAGCTGCAGATGACCCGCAGCTACGGCTGAGATCACAGGAGAACGACCATGAAATACAAACGCCTTGCCGCTGCGGTGCTGGCGGCGGCTCTTTGGCTGACCGGCTGCGGCGGCGCGGCGGCTCCCGCTGCCCCCGCAGGCTCCGGCGCAGCTTCCCAAAGCGCCGCAGACACGGCGGTGCAGACGGCACAAAAAGACCGCATCACGGAGCAGTTCACGCTGGAAAAAACCGTCCGGAACGAGTGGGGCAGCGCACAGAAGCTGACCATCCATGTGCCACAGCTTGTGTGCGACAGCCCGGATGCTGAATATATCAATAATGAGCTTGTCGCCATGTATGCGGCGGAATATCGGGATTATGAAAGCTACCCGCAGGCTGAGGTGTCGCAGGACGAATGGTGCCCGCAGATCTACATCGACTGGGACGCCTACTGGTACGGCGACTGCGTAAGCCTTGTGGTGCGCAGCTACTACGGCGGTACCGACCCCATCTATTCTCAGGGCTGGTGTTTCGATTTTGCCGCCGGGCACAAGCTTTCGGTCACCGAGCTGCTCATGTGTATGGGGCTGGACCCGGACGAGACGCAGCTTGCGGTGTACCGTGCTGCCATACAGACTTTTGACCGCAACATGGTGCAGCAGGAATATTACGACTCCCTGCGGGAAAGCGGCATGCTCTCCGGGATGCGTGCCGACACCCTGCGGGACAACGGGCTGGAAGACCTGACCGTTCTGCTGAAAAACGAAAATACCGTCACCCTTGTTGCCGGATACCACACCACCGCCGGCAGCGGCTGGCGGCCGCTGGAGGTGGAGTTTCCGCTGACCCCCGCCGCCCCTGCCAAAACGCCGGTGCTTACCGATACCTACGGCAGCGTTTCGGTGCTGCTGGATGGCGACACCCGCACCGTTACCATCAAACGCACCCCTGAGACCATCGCATGGGCAGAGGATTATGATATCCGTCTGGACGGCGATGTCACCCTGCCCATCCGCAACGCCTATAATAATTATGTAGATGTGTGCATCGGTGAGCTGGGCGCGTCCTTCCACCCTGTGGTCTACCTGCTTACCGAGGATGGCTTTGTGGAGTATGTGGATGTGCTGCGCTGCCTGCTGTATGGCCAGAGCCTGCTCTGTGCCGACCCCATCTATATTGCCAACAACGGCACTGCGCTGGCGCTGCGGGACGCCGAGGTCAGCCTGCTGTGTGCAGACGGTACGGAAACAGAGCTTGCCCCCCTGACCGCTGAGTGGAACAGCCCGCAGCAGGTAGATTCCACCGGCAGCTTCACCCTTGGGGAAGGGGAAAACTTGTGCTGGCTGGACCTGAATTCAGGCGGCGGCTGCCAGCTGGCTACCCACAACAACCGCTATTTCTATCAGGGTGCTGTCACCTATCTGGGCGCTACCCCGGACGGCACCGCGCTGGGCTTCTCTCTTATCCGCGACACCGAAAACGGCCCGGAATGGGTTGCGTTCAGCGCTGCATTGAAGCTTGATTTATAGCATTGATTGCCTGATCCTTACCCCCCTGAGCGGGCAGAACCCCTTGACGAACGAAACGGTCCCGCTGGTGCTGACCCACAGCTACGGCTGATAAACGAGCAGGAGGTGCAAGATGAAACACATCCCCTTGCGGTGTATATCGGCCGCTTTGCTGGCCGCAGCGCTGCTGGCGGGCTGCGGAGCAGAGACTGCCACCCCGGCAAGCGACGCCGCCCCGGCCTCTGTCTCCGCCGCTGCTTCCACCCCGGAAGACCGCCCGGCGCAAAAAAAGCCCGGGGCAGACGGGCGGCGCACCGAACAGACTGTGGCAGAACCTCCAGCCCTGCCGGAAGACTGGGAGCAGCAGGTGCTGGCCGAGTGGATGGCAGTCACGGCGGTGACGCAGGGTGAAAGCTATGCCCCCGCCGACCGCAACGAAAGCTGCACCCTGCGGCTGGAAAAGGCCGAGATCACCGGCACGGTGTCCGTCTCCTTCGTCCGGGAAACATACGTCAGCCCGCAGATCCAGTCCGCTGCCGAGACCCGCACCGGAGAGCTGAATGCCGGCGCTGTGACCGGCTGGGACGGGGAAAAAAGTCAGGGCTGGAACCTGAAATGTCTCAGCGAGGACGGCAGAAGCTGCTGGACCATCTCCATGATGGAGGACGGTTCGCTGCGGATGCAGTCCACCGGCCCCAAAAAGGGCAGTGAGGTCTGGTACGTTTTTCAACGCACCGAGGCATGGGACGACATCGGCTACACCGCCATCCCCCGCAGGCTGTGGGGAACATACCGCGCCGGAGACGAGTCCGCAAAGGGCATCCGCTGGATGACCTTCCTGCCGGACGGCAGCTGCTGTATGAGCGTGGAATGGGACGGGTGGAGCGGCATTCTGACCGGCACCGCAGAGGGAACGCAGGGCCGGACCGAGGACGGCACCGAGCTGCACTTTACACTGACCGACATGGACGGCAGGCCCTGCGAGTTCTGGGCCATTTTGCTGAACGATGACGGCAGCCCCAGCGGTTGCAGCCTGAAATACCGCGCCGGAGAGCAGTTGTTTGACCGGGACACACGTCCCGCTTACTGGAAAAACGACTCCCCGGAACTTACCCTTGAACCGTGACCAAGACCGGAAACCGTGCGATAACAGAAAGTTATCGTTTGCACAAATAAAACATACAGGAGGAAATTACTATGGGTCTTATCAAAGCAGGTATGGGCGCACTGGGCGGAACCCTTGCAGACCAGTGGAAGGAATTTTTCTACTGCGATTCTCTGGACAAGGATGTGCTGATGGTCAAGGGCCAGAAGCGCACCTCCCGCCGCAGCTCCAACAACGGCGAGGACAACATCATCACCAACGGCAGCGGCATCGCCGTGGCAGACGGACAGTGTATGCTCATCGTGGAGCAGGGCCGCGTGGTGGAGGTGTGCGCCGAACCGGGCGAATTCACCTTTGACGCATCCACCGAGCCCAGCGTGTTCACCGGCAACTTCGGCGATAGTCTGGCGGCAACCTTCCAGACCGTAGCCAAGCGCTTTACCTACGGCGGCGACACCGGCAAGGATCAGCGCGTGTACTACATCAACACCAAGGAGCTGGGCGAGATCCTGTACGGCACCGCCACCCCCATTCCGTTCCGGGTGGTAGTCAGCGAGGAGCGGGGCTACAAGCTCTCGGTGAACCTGCGGTGCAACGGCAGCTTCACCTGCCGCATCTGCGACCCGCTGCTGTTCTACACCAACGTGTGCAGCAACGTCTCCACCCAGTATGACGCATCCGAGATCGCACCCCGGCTGAAGAGCGAGCTGATGAACGCCCTGCAGCCTGCCCTTGCCACCCTTTCGGCCAACAAGGTGCAGTATTACGAGATCCCCGCCCACACGCTGCAGATCTCCGAGGCGCTCAATGAGCAGCTCTCGAATGTCTGGCGCAAAAAGCGCGGTATTGAAGTGTTCTCCTTCAACATCAACTCCCTGTCCATCCCGGAGGAGCAGCAGAAGAAGATCACCGAGTGGGAAGAGAACGCCATGACCACCGATCCCACCACCGCTGCCGCCCGTCTGGTGGGCGGTCAGATCGACGCCATGAAGACCGCCGCCGGCAACACCGCCGGTGCCATGACCGGCTTTATGGGCATGGGCATGGCAGCCGGTGCAGGCGGTATGGGCGGCATGAGCGCCCAGAACCTGTTCGCCATGGGCCAGCAGGCCCGTCCGGACAGCGTGGACGCGCCCCAGCAGGTCAGCCGTCCCGCACCCGCCCCGGCGGACAGCTGGAAGTGCAGCTGCGGTGCTACCGTTACCGGCAAATTCTGCCCGGAATGCGGCAGCAAAAAGCCGGAGCCGAAGCCCGCTGCGGACAGCTGGACCTGCAGCTGTGGTGCTACCGTTACGGGCAAGTTCTGCCCGGAGTGCGGCAAGCCCCGCCCGGCGGCAGCAGAAGGCTGGACTTGCAGCTGCGGCGCAGTGAACAAGGGCCGCTTCTGCTCCGAGTGCGGCAAACCCAAGCCCGCCGGTACGCCCAAGTATAAGTGCGACAAATGCGGCTGGGAGCCGGCAGACCCCGCTCATCCGCCCAAGTTCTGCCCGGAGTGCGGCGACCCCTTTGACGACAGCGACCTGACCTGACAAATACAGAGCAATGAAAGGAGCATACCATGATGGGATTCTTTTCTAACTTATTCGCAAAACAGAACTGTGCCGTCTGCGGTAAGGAGTGCGGCACCCTGCACCGCTCCAAGCTCCGGGATGGACAGTTCCTCTGCGACGACTGCGGCAACAAGTGCTCCAAATATATCCGGCTCAGTGAGCTGACGCTGGACGAAGCAAAGGAGCACATGGAGTACATGGCCCGGATGAAGCGGGTATTCGACGAGGTGTTCGACAAGACCGAGTTCCGGGTCAACGCATACCCCTCCACCCCGACGCAAATGGGGCTGGTGTTCTGCGATGAGCTTGGAATGCTGTACATCGACGATCGCACCGGCGGACGGGGCAAGATGCCGGAGCTGATCCGCTACGACCAGATCGCCAGCTATGAGGAGTATCTGGACGAGACCCCCGCCAAGGAGCCGGGCCAGGAACCCACCCTCAACGGCGGCGGCCTGAAGCTGAAGCTGGTGCAGCCCCGCAGCATCACCGAGGCCCAGACCCAGCGGGGCATGCATCCCCACCCCTACATCAAGCAGGAGCTGGTCATCTGCTTCAGCAAGCGGGACCGGCGGGAGATCGGCTATGCCCACATCGCACGGCAGCATCTGGATCACATCTTCGGAGTCCACGACAACGAGACGAGCCTGTTCGGCCGCCGGATGTCCAAGGCCGAGGAACGGGAGCTGAAGGGCCAGATGGGCATGATCGGTGCCATGGGTGCCGTGGCATCCGCTGCCATGAAGGGCGGGCAGCTCTCTGAGCAGGAAAAGGCCCGCTTTGTGGAGAACATCAATCTGGCAAACGACGCCCAGACCGGCGGCATGGCATTGTACAGCCGCCGTGCTGACGAAGCCTTTGCAAAAGTGCAGTGACCCCAAAAGGAGGAACGGATATGAGAAAGATCCAGCGCAGAGATTTCCTCAAGGCCATGGGCCTTGCCACCGCCGCCCTCGGGCTGACCGCCTGCGGCGGCTCCGGTGCCGCCAGCGCATCCAGCGTTTCCAGTGCACCGGCTTCCAGCAGCAGTGCCCCGTCCGCTTCGGCACAGCCGGAATCAGCAGTGGACAAAGCCGCCCCTGCAGGGGCCCCTGTGACCCAGTTCCAGACCGGGGAGCTGACCATCGGCGAATACACCTTCAAGGCGCAGTACATCCCCTTTGACGTCCGCCGGGAACTGGACGGAGCGCATCACTGCATCCATGCGGACAGCTACCGGGGCAATTACTTCTTCAGTTTCTACAACGAGGACGATGAAGAGCAGTCTGCCAAGATCTTCGAGTATGCCATCAAGGACGACCGGCTGACCCCGGTGGCAGAGTACAACATTGACGGCAGCAACGCCCTCAGCATCGACCGCAATGGCATCCTGTACGCCATGGATCCCTTTGATGTCTACTGCTACGATCTGAACAGCAGCGACCCGGAAGAGCCCGGCGACGCACTGGACTACATGGGCAGCTGCTATTCCTCCAAGGATCGGGATCTGACCGTAATCTACTGGACCGACTCCGCACCGGTGCTGGTGCAGGACGGCGAGTACACTGAGCTGACGCTGGAGGGCGACAACGAGATCGGCCCCTTCTGCAGCATGCCCTCCCTGAACCTCAGCGGAGACGAGCTGCTGACGGTGGGTGAGCCGGACTCCAGCGGAGACTACTACTTTGCCGCCTTTGATCTGGACGGCAATGAGCTGGCCCGCAGCTCGCAGCCGGTGGGCAGCTTTGACGCCGTGATGATGAAGCGCCCCAACGGCTATCTGCTGGACACGGGCTATATGTGGGAGCTGTACGCGCCGGACGGCACTTTTTTGGAAAAGTCCCTTCCCGTGGGTGAGCGCGAGACCCTGTGCCAGCTGTGCGGCGACTTCTGCACCTTTGATGTTTTCCTGCCGCTGGAAGAAAACGCTTTCTTGGCAGTGGGCCACCACGGCAAAGCCACCGAGCCGGACGAGCCGGTGGTGTTCCGCATCACTACGGATTTCTGAGCCGACCGCTTCGGCGGGAAGACCAACGCAAAAACAGCGGGGCCGGGGAAAAGCCCTCGGCCCCCTTTGGAACAACAGGAGGAAACGCTATGGCAGGAATGCTGGAATATAAGTGCCCCTGCTGCGATGGCGCCATCCAATTTGACAGCGCCACCCAGAAGATGAAATGCCCATACTGCGACACCGAGTTCGACGTGGATACCCTCAAGGGCTATGACGAGGAGCTGAAGGACGAAAAGCCCAGCGAGATGGAGTGGACCACCCCCGGCGGCAGCTGGGCAGAAGGGGAGACCGCCGGTCTGCATACTTACAGCTGCAAGAGCTGCGGCGGCGAGATCGTGGGCGACGACACCATGGCCGCCTCGGCCTGCCCCTTCTGCGGCAATCCCATCGTCCTCACCGGACAGTTTGCCGGGGCCCTGCGGCCCGACCTCATCATCCCCTTCAAGCTGGACAAAAAGGCCGCCAAGGCCAAATTGCAGGAGCATCTCAAGGGCAAGACCCTGCTGCCCCGGGTGTTCCGCAGCCAGAACCACATCGACGAGATCAAGGGCGTGTATGTGCCCTTCTGGCTCTTTGACAGCGACGCCGACGCCCAGCTGCGCTTTACCGCCACCCGGACCCGCAGCTGGTCGGACAGCAAATACGACTATACCGAGACCAACTACTACTCCGTCCGGCGGGACGGCACCTTGGGTTTTGATGCCGTGCCGGTGGACGGCTCGTCCAAGATCGAGGACGACCTGATGGAATCCATCGAGCCCTTTGCCATGCAGGACGCCATCCCGTTCCAGACCGCCTATCTGGCGGGCTATGTGGCGGACAAATACGATGTGAGCGCCGAGGACAGCATCGAGCGGGCCAACAAGCGCATCCGCCGCTCCACTGAGGAGACGTTCCAGCAGACCGTTACCGGCTACGATTCGGTCAAGGTGGATAACAGCAGCATCCAGCTGCACGGCGGCAAGGCAAAGTATGCTCTGTTCCCGGTCTGGCTGCTGAGCACCAGCTGGCGGGGTGAAAACTATCTGTTTGCCATGAATGGTCAGACCGGCAAATTCGTGGGTGACCTGCCCGTGGACAAGGGCGCTGCCCGCAAGTGGATGCTGGGCCTTACGGCTGCCCTTTCCGCCGCGTCCTACGGCGTGATGTGGCTGCTGTGGCTGGCACGGATCCTGTAAAGGAGGGACGAACGATGAAAAAGACTTCCAACCGACTGCACTCCCTCTTTGCGACGCTGGCAGCACTGATTCTTGCGGCGGCGCTGGCTGTTCCGGCCTTTGCGGTAGAGGGCGGCTTTGCCGACCTGTACTACCGCATGTTCGACGACGCTGAGGTGCTGACCGAGGACGAGGACAACGAACTGGAGGACGCACTGGAAGAGCTGAGCCTGCGCCAGAGCTTCGATGTGACCATTGCCACCATCGAGTCGATGGAAAGCGTTGGTGCCGACAGCATGGAGCAGTTTGCCGATGATCTGTATGACTACTGCCAGTACGGCTACGGCCCCGATATGGACGGCGTGCTGCTGGTGAGCGTGGGCGACCGCAAATGGCACATCTCCACCTGCGGCTACGGCATCACCGCCTTTACGGATGCCGGCATCCAGTACCTTGGCCAGCAGATGACCCCCTTCATGGCCGATGGAGACTACGCCGGTGCCTTCCGCACCTTTGTCCAATGGTCGGATACCTACATCGACGCTGCCCGGGCGGGCCACCCCTATGATGTGAATAACCTGCCCCGGGAGCCGCTGTCTCTCATGTACCTGTTCCTTGCGCTGGGCATCGGCCTTGTGCTGGCATGGGTCGTCGTCAGCGTAATGAAAAGCCAGCTGCGCAGCGTGGCGTTTCAGGAGAATGCCGCCAGCTATGTGCGGGAGGGCAGCATGAATCTGACCAACAGCCGGGAGCTGTTCCTGTACCGTGACGTGCACCGCACCGAGCGACCGAAGGAGTCCCGCTCCAGCGATTCCGGCGGCAGCTCCACCCACACCTCTTCCAGCGGCACCACCCACGGCGGTGGAGGCGGCTCGTTCTGAAAGGAGCATGTTTATGAACCCTTATCTCTCGGAAAAAGCCCGGGGTGAGATCCCCCGTGTCCTCAAATGGCTGCGGAACGCGGGGCTTGCCTTCTGCGTGTTCTGCTCTGTTGGCGGGCTGTATACCCTCTGTCTGGACCTGCAGGCCAAGGACACCTCCCACGTTGTCGGGTATGTGTTCTGGATCGTGGTGGGCGCAGTGCCCCTTGTTCTGTTCGCACGCAACGAAAAACGCCGCTACCATGCAAGAACCATCGCCCGCAGGGTGGAGAGCTACTCCGGGCCGGAGGTGCCCCTGCGGTGGCTGTGCAACAGCGTTGGCATGGACACAAAGGACCTTGCATGGTATTTTGAAAACGGTTATTTTGTAAACCTCAGTCTGGATCTGAACCAGAAGATCGTTCGCAGGCGGACTGTGCCCCGCCATGACCCGAACCGGAGCTGAACCCTCACAGCTGAAACAGAAAGGAGTATTTTCATGGGACTTTTTGATAAGATGAAGCAGGCCGCCGCAAATGTTTCCGGCAACCAGACCGTCACCTTTACCTTTCAGGCTCTGCCGGAAAGCCTTGCCCAGATGCAGGCACTGCCGGAGGCCAGTCTGGACACCCCCTTTAAGACCGCAGCTCTCACCGTCTGCGCACTGTGCGCCTACGGTGCCGATAAAAACATCGGGCTGGAGATGCTCAACTGGCTGCGGGGCCCCCGCCCGCTGAACGGGCAGGAGATCTCCTTCCTGAACGACCGCTTTCGGGACGGCAAGAGCTATATCCCGTTCTCCTACTTTGTGGGTGCATCGCCGGAAAACGGCTATACCCCCCCGCCAGCCCTTCACCCTGCTGGTGGGCAGCAACCACACCTCCAACACCGAGGAGGGCTACTGCAAGCTGTTCATCCCCTGCGGCGGCGCCGACAGCCCCCGCCCCATCAAGCTGCGCCGCAAGGGCGACGGGCAGTGGTTCTTGTGGGAGCAGTACCTGATGACCGGTATCCGCATCCCGACATCGGCCGACCCGTGGGCATAAAACAAAGGGGCTGACATGAAAGCCATGAGAACTTTTGCAGCACTGCTTGCACTGGCTTTCAGTCTGGCAGGGTGCGGTGCGGTGGACGGCGCCCCCGTCCGCCCCGCTCCCGGCAGCGCCGGGCGGGGCAGCAGCACAGCGGCTTCCGGTGCTGATTCCGCTGAGCCGGAGCAGCTTGCCGCAATGCGGCAGCTGGCCGGGGAAAACGGAGACCTTGCTGGGGTGCTCTATCTGGGCAGCGTCCCGGAGCGCACCACCGATGTGCACGCCGTGCTGGACAGCTTACCGGAACAGCCGTGGCAGTTTGTTGCGGACATCCCGGCAGACCGCTGGGTCGCAGCGCCGGGCGGCGGGCGGGAGCTGTACTGCATCTTTGCCGTGCGCAGGGAGGATACGCTTTTTGTCTATGAAAAACAGAACCCCGCATATCCCGCGCAGCTGGGGAAAGAACTTTACGGCAGGCAGGGTGGCCAGCCCATTCTGCTGCTGTGCAACGGCAGCAGGGAGGACACCGACACCATGGTAACGGTCTATTGCAGCACCGGACGCCCGCTGGACTGGAACCCGCAGCTTTCCGCCGAGACCGGCCGCCCTGTGCCGGTGGAGGGCGTAGACGATTTTTCCCAACACCCGGCGCCCGGCGCTGCCCCCTGAGGTGCGCCCCGGCAGGGCATGAGAAAGGAGAACTTATGAAAAACCTGAAACTTTTGGCAGCCCTGCTGGCGCTGACCATCGGCCTTGCAGGCTGCGGCGGGTCGTCCAAGGGCGGCAACCCGGCCAGTTCTGCATCCAAAAATAAGCTGGACGGTGACGGCATGACCGCACCCAGCACCCAAGAGCAGGATTACGAAGAGCCGGAGGACGTGACCTACATGCGCCTTCTGGCAGGGGAGGACGAATACCGCGCCTGTGTGCTGTATCTGGGCGGCTCCTACGAGGTGACCACCGATGTGCAGAAGGTGCTGGACAGCCAGACCGACCTGCGGGAGCTGTGGGGCTTCGTCTACGACATCCCGCAGGATCACTGGGTCGTGGCACCGGATGGCGGGTGCGATTTGTACTGCATCTTCCCGCAGGACTCGGATTCTACCCTCTTCGTCTACGAGGCGACCCTGACAGACGATGCCGAAAAACCGCTCCAGCGCGGTAAACAGCTCTATTACAGTGAGGACGGCCAGCCCATCCTGCTGCTGTGCAACATCAGCGACATCGTGCCCAACACCGAGGTGGAGCTGTACCCCCGCGCCGGCGAAGAGCTGGTATTCAGCCCCTTCCTTTCCGGCGAGAACGGCCATGTGGTGGAAGCCGAGGGCGTGTGCGATTTTACCATCTACCCGGAAGGGGACGACTGGGAGACCGACACCAGCCCGTGGTCGTTGGAAGGCAACTGGCTAGAGACCGCCCGCGACACCGACGAGGGCTATTTTGAGACCGCCCCGGAGGATGCCGACCGGATGTGCTTTTTGCCCACAGACGCCGACACCGAGGGCAGCCAGCTGCCCCTGACCGCCAGCTACCTCCCCCCTTACCCGGAGCTGAACGTGGAGGAAGCCGACCTGTTCTATCAGGAGGGTACCCCGGAGGTGCCCTTCCAGACCAATCAGGAGTGGTACGCTACCTTTACCGGGGAGGACGGCTCCCGCTACGCTGTCACGCTGGAGGACGAGGACACCCTTGCCCTGAAGTTCTATCTGGACGGCGGGGAGAGCTACCTGAGCCTTGTCAACACTGTCTACTTTGCACGGCAAGAGGCCATGGGCTGACCGGCGCGCACCCCAACACCGGGAGGAATGCACCATGAAACAAACCAAAAAGATCACCATCCTCCACTCCAATGATCTGCACGGAGACTTTCTGGCAGAGCAGGTGGACGAAAAACTGGTGGGCGGCGTTTCCATGCTGTCCGGCTACATCGAAAAGGTGCGGGCAGAACAGCCCAACACCATCTACGTCATTGCAGGTGATATGTTCCGGGGCTCGGTCATTGATTCCGAATCCCTAATATGGAAAGAATTGAAGTAATCGTTCGTATTACAAAAGATCATTGTCCCCCGCAAGAGCAAAAACTGTTTGAATGGGATGAAAGGGCACAGGAGCCAGCAGGCACATTAAGCTACCCCGGCCTTGAGATCAATTTGGAACAACGTCGTGTTTTCAAAAATGGACAGGAAGTGTGCATGAGCCGTTATGAATATGGCGTTTTAAGCCTTATGGCACAGCATCCGGGGCAGCTGTTTACAAAGGAGCAGATCTTTGAAGCCGTTTGGCAGCAGGATAGCGAGAGCTGTCTGACCGCTGTTACAAATACGATTGGGCGTATTCGACAAAAAATCGAGGATGATCGATCCGCTCCTGTTTATATCCGAACGATTTCTAACCTCGGCTACCAATTTATGCCGAATGTTCTGGTGGAAAAAGACTCCTTATAACGATAAAAGCCATACTCAATGGGCAATTTAGACCTTGAGTATGGCTTTTGTCATTATCTGGAAATGCAAAAATTGACATCCTTGCAATCGAAAATAATCTTTTCTAAAATAATATAGAAAAAAGATTTTAGGGGGCAGTAAGATGTTATCCTTTGAAGATGTTCTAAAAGAGTTTGATATTTTTTTGCAAACGGCATCCTATTTAGAAGTTCTTCCTTGCCGCTGGGGGTATGTTCGGCTTTTTAATGAGGGCGACCCTATCAACTTCTATGCAGTCTTGTGCCGTACTCCGCAAGAGCTATATGACACACTGGAAAATGATCTTGCCATTGAAAAAGAGGTTCAAAATCCACAACGAGACTGATTACGAGAAAATTATTGTGTAATTCGTTTGTTTTTCGTGTGCTTTTATTGAATGGCCTGCTAGAATATTGTGTATTCAGACAAAAAGAACGCCAGAAAGGTTTACAACGTCCTCGCTGGCGGCTCAAGTGTTTTTATTCTGATTTGAGAATTCTGTCAAATGGATCGCAAGCGATCTTGTGGCATCCAGCAATGTCTTTCGCATTTCTGGAGGACAAGCAAGATAAATCGATTTCAACTCTCGACATTCGCGTTCTGCTTCTGATAGGTTCGGGTTGATAACCGAATCCAGGGAAAGTGGTAGGACATGGAGAATGGCACTTAAAATGTCAAAAGAAGGATTCTGCTTTCCGTTTTCAATATTGGCGATATACTTCACCGAAACATTACTTTTCAGTGCCAGTTGATCTTGTGTCATTTTCATCGCTTTTCGGACAGCTTTTATCTGCTTTCCCAGAGCGATTGCATCTGCATTCGGCATTATCATCACCTCAATAGTATTGTATCGTTCTTACAGAAAGAACGGTATAACATCATCGTTCGGGTGATTTTGTCCTATTGTGCTGATTTATGCCTTTTCCCGGTCGAGTTATAAAAAAACGGTAACTCGCCCGGGCGATTTCACGCGCTATCCAATCACAGTTGCCGTTTGTGGAGGTAACTGTGATTTTTTATTGGGGTAACGCATCAAAAAAAGCCTGTCTGCTGCCGTAGACCAGAATGCCAACAAACCGGCACAATCGTTCCGTTTCACCACCTATAATCATGCCGATGTGCAATGTTGCGCCAGCTTCCCACTGTGGGAGGCTGGCGTTTTTGCGCTTTTAAGGGCAAGGTGTCGTGGGCCACCACGATCCTTTTTGTCCGAATGCTCACATTCCGTAAAATAACTGGAGGATTATTGATAATGAAATCGACCTATTTGCTTCCGTGGTTCAAGATGACCACATGGTACTTCCGACTGTCTCGATTGCTGGAAGTTTCCAACGTCAAAAAGCGCACCAAAAATCATAGTGCTGATGCCGACCGTATTTTCATGTTGGTGAAAAATCATGTGCTGGCCGTATCCGGCATGGGAGATGAAGCTCCGCCCACTCCCGGCGGAAGAAACGGAGGGAGTGATGTATTATGATCCTGCTGCAACGGGTGAACGAATCCAGAACCTCCGAAAAGACCGTGAAGTGACACAAGAACAGCTTGCCATCGACCTGAACATCAGTGACCGCTACATGAGAAATCTGGAGAAGGGTGAGAAAGTTCCGTCTGTCGACCTCTTTGTGGAGCTGCGGGAGCGATTTGGCTCCTCGCTGGACTACATCGTCTTAGGTGTGTCTGCGTCCCAGCGGGAGCAGGAACTACAAGATCAGCTGCAAATGCTCCGCAAAGAACTGAAAGAAATGCAGCGGCGGATTCTTGTTATGCTGGAAATGCTGGGCGAATCTGCTTGATCAAACGCTTTACTGTTGTAAACCGGAACGATTGGTTCCGGTGAAAATGGCAAAACCGGAACTACTGGTTCCTAACGAGAACTTCAGTTTTCAAGTACACTATGGTCACAGCAAGGGCAGCCCCCCCTAACAGGGGACGACAAACCCGAAACTGTACCGTGTACCTTGAAAATTGAAGAAGCAGCTTTTCGGTACTTCCAGACAATGATACTTCCGTAATTCGCGGCCCGGTCAGAAAGCAGACGGGGTGGCTGAGATGCCAATGGAGCGGTGCAAATCCGCCGCCGAAAAGTTCCCACCTCCGGGGTGTCGAGGACAAATAGGAGAAAAACAGTATTTTTCAAACCACCAGTTGAGGATTTCTCGGCTGGTGGTTTTACATTTCCCATCAAAATACCGATATGGAGGAAATCTATATGAGTCGATTTTATAACAACTGCGTAGACGAAGCCAGCTTGACTACCCTCTGCCCGATTTGTCTGGATTCCTTTCAGGGGGCAAAGGGCGTTCGCGTCCGGCGCGCAGACCCTAAGCAGAAGATCAAGGATGTCTGCACCTACTGCCAGATTCGCTATGGTTTCGATTATTATGTACAGCCCGATAAGAACGCTGGGCAGTATGTGAAGCGAGGCCATTTCGATGATGAATCTGAATGCGCTTAAAATCGACCCGGAGTTTCAGGGCAAGATCCCGCCCCTGAATTTTGAAGAAGAACAACAGCTTGAGCAGAACATCCTCCACGAAGGGCGGCTGCTGAATCCCATTATCATCTGGAATGGCTTTATTCTGGACGGGCATACCCGCTACCGCATACTGCGGAAGCATCCGTTGATCGCCTACCAGATACAGGAGATCGAACTGGATAACCGTTACGCGGCTCTTTCATGGATCTGCCAGAACCAGCTTGGACGCAGAAATCTCGACCCGGAACGGAAGAAGTTTCTGATGGGCAAGCTGTATGAATCCGAAAAGCTGGCACGGGGCGGCTCCAAAGAGCGGGCACACGATGAGAACGGACGGTTCACCTCAATGGTTCAAAATGATCCATTGAGGGCAAAGCAGCTCTCCACCTGTGAGCGCATTGCCGCACAAAACGGCGTTGGGGCGGCTACCGTAAAGAGAGCAGAGAAGTATGCCAAAGGCGTAGACGCTGCGGAAGATGCAGTCCCCGGTGCAAGAGAAGAAATCCTGACCGGGCGCATCAAGGCAACGGATGCAGAAATCACCGCCTTGGCAAAAACGCCAAAAGCAGAAATTCCTGCTGCTCTTGCAGAATTGCGGAAGCCAAAGCAGGAACGTCAGCCCCGAAAAGCCGAAACATCTTCTTCAAAACAAACGCTTTCTGAAATCAGCAAAAGCATCCAAGGGCATCAACGCCAGCTTACTACCGAAGAAAGAACCTTTCTGAAAGCATCCATTGACAACCGCTATCAGGAACGAGCCGTTGCAAACGGTTCCCTGATGATGTGCGAAGTGCAGGGTGCGAAAGAGGACTTCATTCGCCGCTGGAATAGCATTTTCAAAGAATACCCGGATGTTTTTGAAGATTCGGACTGCCGCAAGACCATTCACGACCTAATAGAAGATACGATACAGTATCTTTTGACTGTAAAGGAGAAAACGCTATGATGCTTTCTAACCTGAACCTTTCCAGCCTGCCGGAGTGCAACTTTGAGGTGCGGTACGTTGACAGCATTCTGCTGAATCCCTGCGCCGAATATCAGCGGCTGCTCCGCATGGGCAAGGTTGCACGAATCGCAGCAAACTTTTCGGAGTACATCGCCAATGAGCCGAAGGTCAGCTACCGGGATGGCCGCTACTTCGTCTTTGATGGTCAGAACACCATTGAGGCACGGAAAACGTGCAACGGTGGGCGTGACCTCCCGATTCGCTGCAAGGTATTCTACGGCCTTTCTAAAGAGCATGAAGCTCTGCTGTTTGCTGTGCAGACAGGCATTTCCAGCGAACTGACCGCTGGTGAACAGCTTCGTGCCAAACTGGTGGCACACGAAGAAAACGCCTGCGATTTTGTTTCGGTAACGGAGGACACAGGCGTTCGGTTTGCACTGGATGGGATTCGTGCCCCGTGGAAAATCTACTGCATTCGCTCGGCTTACTACATCTACAAGAGCTACGGTGCATCACTTTACCGTGAAATGCTGAGCGTTCTCGTAGACGCTTGGGGTGGCGATTCGGATTCGTTCCTGTCGGGCATCCTGCATGGCATGGCTCGTTTTCTGGCTCTGTATCAGGGCGAATACAGCCGGGAGCGACTGGTTCTCCGGCTGCGCACGGTGCATCCCAAGACCATCACCCGGCTGGCACAGAACGGCACTGGCAACGTGGCGGATCGCCACATGAAACAGATCCTGTCCATTTACAACGGTGCTGGTCGTGCCCACAGTCTGCCTTGCAAGCGGTGATGAGCATGATCCCAGTCAACCGAAAGTTTCTGCGCGGTGATATTTACTACGCCAATCTGGAGCCGCACCTTGGCTCCGAGCAGGGCGGTATCCGCCCTGTGGTCGTGGTGCAGAACAACACCGCAAACTGCTATTCGCCCAACCTCATTGTTGCGCCTGTTACATCCAATACTGCAAAGAAGCCCGATCACCAAGCCCACGTTCTTGTGGACGGTAATCGGGCTTTTTTGCAGCCCTCTATGATTTTGGCAGAATCTGTCCAGACCATCAGCAAGGGACGGCTGATCCGCCCGATGGGGCGGTTGAGCATCCCGGAACTCATTCGGCTCAATTATGCGCTGCTCTATCAGCTCGATCTGAACGAATGGGTATGGAGAAAGGAGGCCTATGAACGCTATCTGCGATACCACCGCTAAATCCGAAACTCTTTCTGTCAAAGGCTGCAAGGTCAAGATCACCTATGCGTCTGCGGATACGGACTGTCTGGATGCGATCCAGAAGCTGCTGCAAACCACCATCCTGCGCACGGCAGGGCACACCGCTGCCTGACATCCTTGTGTTCCTTGAATGCGTGAGATAAGATAAAATCGAACTGAACCTTGAAAACAAAATATGGACGAAACACGTTTGATTTTTCCTTTCTCACTCAAAGAAAGAGGGATTGAAATGAAAAAACGTGTCTATACCTTATACCGTGTTTCGACCAAAGGACAAGTCGAAAAGGACGACATCCCCATGCAGAAAGAAGCCTGCCGCAACTTTGCAGAAAGTCAGGGCTGGGAGATCGTCAAGGAATTTTCCGAAAAAGGCGTTTCCGGCTTCAAAAAATCTGCCAAAGAGCGCGATGAGCTTCAGAAAATCCAACAGGCCGCAATGGGCGGATGTTTACGACACCGCCAACCACGATGAACGCCGCGCCATTTTGCAGCAGTTCATCAAGGAGATTCGCGTCCGAAAAGACTATGAGATCTCGATTACGCTGAACGCCAGCTTCAATCAAGTGGAGCAGCTCAAGGCTGTGTCAACCTACGATGGTGCGGAAATTTTTGAAGGAATTTCCGAGAAGGGGGCATAAAAGCGATGCACTTGCCCGCAGAACTCTGCAAAATGCAAAGAAAGAAGCGTGAAACCGATGGATTTTCAAAAAATATATTGATGACCCCGCCCGGTTCGCATCCGACTTCAGGGTTCGGAGCCCGGCACGGTCTGCCAAAGTTTTTTGGGCATAAAA
>ENA-ORLM01000413-ORLM01000413.1-human-gut-metagenome-genome-assembly--contig:-NODE-413-length-42619-cov-11.511400_pt1 | contig 42619 bp, 28 predicted proteins | sample MGYA00243063_ERZ508815 | MGnify/ENA primary metagenome ERZ508815 (study PRJEB26277, sample SAMN04329768) | human gut metagenome | biome: human-associated habitat | host: Homo sapiens | place: USA...
TCGGTTTGGTTGTTAGGTTTGGCTGCAACTCGCAAACTAAAATGTTGGGGGGGTGCTATTCTTTATTTATTTCTAACCCCCACTCGGCGTTTTGCAGCCGTTTCGTTTATTTGCTTGCGGCGTCAAACCTATGGCGTCAGCTCTGCACGTAGCTGCCCTTCGGGGACTTCCAACCGCAGTTCATCATCTCGCTGTTGAACACCATCGCACCGTCGCCATGGGCGGGGACGACGATCATGCCACCGTCGCCGTGGTGACGGGCCACACCGTCCAGCGCGGCCTTCGCAGCCTCGACCGGATCTTCCTTGGCATACAGCACACGGTCAGAAACCTGGTGCGCGGCGACTTCCTTGACGAACGCCTCACCGATGCCGGTGCAGGAGATCGCAACGGAATCGTTGTTGGCGTAGGTGCCGCAACCCGGCAGTGGCGAATCGCCAACACGGCCCGGCATCTGGTTGGTGATGCCGCCAGTGGAGGTGCCGGCTGCGATATTGCCGGACGCGTCACGTGCGACGGCGCCGATGGTGCCATGCTTCTCCCATTCGTCGCCATTGGACTGCGCCTCACGCAGGGATTCCTGACGGGCCGGGGTGATGAAGTACTCGCTGTCGCACAGTTCGATGCCCCACTCCTTGAGCAGGTTATCGCCCGGCTTGGCGAACATGACGTGCTTGGTCTTCTCCTTGATGGCGCGCGCCACATTGATCGGGTTCTTGGACGTGGTCAAACCGCATGCGGAGCCGACTTCGCCGTCAACGCCGGTCATCAGGCAGGAATCCATGGACACGATGCCTTCGCTCGTCAACGCGGCACCACGGCCAGCATTGAATTCGGGAGCATCCTCCATGACACGAATGGCCGCGCAGACGGCATCCTCGGCCGGAGCGCCCTGTTCCAGCAGCGCATAGCCGGCTTCAAGGGCCCTGTTCAGATCCTGCTCCACCTGGGCGCGACGTTCCGGCGTGTCCTTCTTGCCGCGATTGCCAGCGCCTGCGTGGATCACCAGAAGGATTCCATCCGGATCAGCCTGGGCAACCCGGACCGTCGACTGCGGCAATGCTGCTTCGTTTGTTGACATCTTCTCTCCTTCAGATATCTCGCTTATGTTTGACATTCGCAGATATCTTACGCCGGTTGCGGCAACGAAGCGCCCGACATGCGCAAAAGCGATGCCGTCGCGCCGTTACGCAATCAAAAACATATCGAAGCGCGACTGCGTCCTTTCTTACGTTTCATACTTTTGCAAATCGCAATCTCGTATTTCATGGTGCTCCTCCGTTGGTAGTGCCAGTATGTGTCAAGCGCATCGTTCCCCGGACAAAATCACGTTCTTAAGCAAAGCCACGCTTGTAAATCGGAAACACAAGTCGTTGTGGCCCCTACGGATTCATGTATATCGAAATGGCTGAAATTATTATCCATCGCAAAAACTCTCGTAAGCAACACCTATCGAGATAAATGTAGCTTATTTTAACGTTAGCTACACTTATGCGGATAAGTGTAGCTAACGCACATGCGATGCGACTGATAGATTGGCAAATACAATCATCCCCGCATGTGCGGGGAACACTTGAAACGCTGGCGCAGCTTGTTTTCGAGCGCGGGATCATCCCCGCATGCGCGAGGGACACCTGCCGAGTGGCTGGTAGTCCTGCATGTCGTGGGGATCATCTCCGCATGTGCGGGGAACACGGTGCCGTGGTGGTAGAATTGGATTGCTCGAAGATCCCACGCGACCAGCTTTCAAGACTGGAACATCAGTCGGGGGGTTATCTTCGGGTTTTCTATTTCAGTTGGATCTGATGCAGTCCCGATATGTAGAGCACCCATAGCTCGCGGATATGCGTTTCGTACCGTTGGGGATCATCCCCGCATGTGCGGGGAACACGCGAACGTCTGCGTTTTCATGACATATCTGCAACAAAATCTATTAGCTTATCCTGAACACTTATCCATGCTTCAGAATCCAATCCAACATTGGTTTTCCTGTTTTTCTCTTCGTCAATTTTGCTTTTGTCTGGCGGGGTGCCATGATGCCCTCCAACCACGCAGGCATACTGACGTGCAGCTTTTCTCCCCCCCAACCTCGGACTCGCAGGAGATATCCCTCAAGAATAATCTCTCCTGCGATGGGATGTGTGGTGATATGAACTGATTTTTGTTCCGCATTTCCCCTAACTCGATGGGAGATGATGGAACCATGGCAAAAGGAACGAGATACACGCCGGAGTTCGAGGCGAAGGCCGTCAGGCTGTTGACCGAATCGCGCGGCTCGTATTCGTCGGAGACCAAGGCGATCGAACAGGTCGCCAAGGATCTGGGGTCGCGCCGGAGACGCTGCGCCGTTGGCGCAACAAGACGGACGCCACGGTCGCGGCGGAGACCAAGCTGATATGGCCCGATTCCACGTACGCACGCCATGTTTCTTAGTCTATGCACATTTGCCCCTCCGATGGATCATTTCCGCGCACGAGGGGAACACCATGACGACTTCGAGCTCCCTGTGTTATCGCAAGAACTATCCCCACATACGCAGGGAAATGTTGCCACGAATTCTGCTTATTCCAATGCCACACGTTTATCGATATGCCGCTTGAAGCTGTTTCACATGTTGTTTGCGGATTTTCCTATCGGTGATGTTGAGCACTTAGAGTTTCTGCGTGATGCTTTCAGGGTCAGAGCTATTGCAAACAGTTTTTCTTGGAGCCAACCTTCTCAAATAAGTATTACTTAATTTTCCATTAGTTACATGTATCGTGATTAATGTAGCTAAGTGCCGAAGGCAAATACAAATAACGGCGTGCACTTATTGCATAAGAGACCACAACCCCGGCAAGGCTATTGGGAAAATAAGTGAAAGGACCGAGGCTGCAGCTTTACGTTTCTCTAAATGGCTATTTATTAGAACTTGCGACTACTCGCTTTGAGCAAGCTTTATTCAAAAGCAACCGAGTCGTTAGACTTGGAGATATAGTCAAATTGGAAGATTCAAAACGAGTTCCACTAAATAGTCGAGATCGAGATGCACGAAAAGGACCTTATCCTTACTATGGTGCGACCTCGATTATGGATTATGTTGATGATTATCTATTTGATGGCATTCGAGTACTCCTAGGCGAAGATGGATCAGTTATCGATGAAAGTGGAAGGCCCATTCTTCAATATGTCTGGGGAAAATACTGGGTAAATAATCATGCGCATATCCTTGCAGCAGCGAGCGACTATTCGCTTGAAGCTATTTACATAGCATTGCAACGCACGCCAATCAGTCATATTGTTACTGGTGCAGTTCAAAGGAAGATTAGTCAGCGCAACCTAAATAAGCTCAAGTTAGAAATGCCCGATGCTAAGTCCCTTGAATATCTTCAAGACATTTTTGCAGCTTATCGATGTAATTGCGAAGAAAATCGTGGGCTTGTTTCTCTCCGCGATGCCCTTCTTCCCAAGCTCATGTCAGGAGAGATTGATGTTTCCAAGATTGATGTCGCTCAGCTAAATAGCCATTTAGCCGAGTATTCCACCGTTTTAGGCAAACTGTTTCCGTTATCAACCTTGAAGGGAACAGTTATGGAGAATGCTATCCAACTCATTCTTGCCCAAATGCAGTCAGTCCTGAACTCGCCTCAGCTGAAACGCCTGAAAACCGTTCTTACAGAGATATTGCCCGGCGGCAAAACAATCAAAGACGATTCGGAATTGTTGCCGCTTTTTCTCACCGCGAAAGAGGTTGAAGGATGTTCGTCCAAAACCATTGAATATTACAGAAGCACGCTCAGCCTTATGACCGAAACCCTCGCCAAACCGTACACGCAGATCGAAAGCGACGACTTGCGCAAGTATCTCAACGATTACGAGGCATCCCGCGGTAGCAGCAAAGTTACCATAGACAACATCCGCCGCATCATGTCGAGCTTCTTCTCATGGCTCGAAGATGAAGACTACATAGTAAAAAGCCCGGTTCGCCGCATTCATCGTGTCAAGACCGTGCAGGTCGCCAAAGAGGTTCTGACCGATGAGGATCTTGAGACCCTGCGAAATGTCTGTGGCACGAAGCGGGACCTTGCAGTGATCGACCTGCTGGTTTCAACGGGCATGCGTATTGGTGAACTCGTCAAACTCAACATAGAGGATGTGAACCTTGCTGAACGTGAGTGCCTGGTTATGGGCAAGGGCAACAAGCAGCGACCCGTTTACTTTGATGCGAGAACGAAGCTGCATCTAGAGGAGTATCTGCACGCAAGAGCAGATCATGCCCCGGCGTTGTTCGTCGCCCTTGACTCAAGCGCACGCCGTGTGACCATCGGCAATCTTGAGCAACGGTTACGCAAACTTGGCAAATCTGCCGGTGTGTGTCACGTCCATCCGCATAAGTTCCGCCGCACGTTGGCAACCCATGCCATCGATAAGGGAATGCCCATAGAACAGGTGCAAAAGTTGCTGGGCCATGCCAAAATAGACACGACCATGCACTACGCGATGGTTAACCAAAACAACGTGAAAGCTTCGCATAGGAAGTATTTGGAATGAGACTCGGGGATATCTGCAGCAAAATCGGTAGTGGCGCGACACCTCGCGGAGGGAAAGAAGCTTACTCGGCATCCGGCATTCCCATCATTCGAAGTCAAAACGTTCTTGATTGGTCTTTTAGCTCCAATGGACTTGCTTACCTTAACGACGAGCAGGCAAGGACACTTTCGAATGTTGAAGTGCATCAAGGTGACATTCTTCTCAATATCACTGGTGATTCAGTCGCCCGTGCCTGTATTGTGCCAAGTGACGTTATACCTGCAAGAGTAAATCAACATGTTGCGATTCTTCGCCCCAAAGAAAAGGCAAATGCGACTTTCATCCTTGCTTGGCTGCAAACTAATAAAGACCTTCTCCTCAAGCTTGCCTCTTCAGGGGCTACACGAAATGCTTTAACTAAAAGGATGCTTGAAGGATTAGATATTAATCTACCCTCCATAGATATTCAGAACCATATTGCAGCACTCATTAGCCTTATCCAATCAAAAATAAACTTAAACATTAAGCTAAATGGCTATTTACTCGAATACTTGAAGACTTATGCCAAAACCCTTTATTGCGAGTACGAAAATGACAAAAATGCAATTTTGCCTCGAAACTGGCGTTGGGCGGAGATTGCTGAGATTGCTGGCATGGTTTGCCGTGGAATTGCGCCCAAATATAGCGATGTCTCCGATGAAGTTGTTCTTGGACAGACCTGTGTTCGAAGCAATCTTATTCTTGTAGAGAATGGCAGAACGCACGCTCCCCGTAAGAAAACAGAGAAATGGCTGAAAAAATATGATTTGCTTATTAACTCAACTGGTGTTGGCTCACTCGGCAGAACCGCACAAGTATGGTTTGAACCTAAAAAACTAGTGGCTGATTCACATATAACAATTGTCCGCACTGCCGACCCCCGGTATGCGCTATATTTAGGTTTTTGGGCTTTCAAGCACGAAAAACACATTGAATCTTTGCATACGGGCAGCACGGGTCAGACGGAGCTACCTCGTGATTACGTTAAGACAATGAGACTTGTGCTCCCGGATGATAAAACATTAAATAGATTCAACAAGATTGCCGTCCCTATGGTTGAACTCATTGTTGCGAATCAGAGGGAAAATAAACGATTGGAAGAAATTCGTGACAGGTTACTTCCCAAGCTCATGTCAGGAGAAATTGACGTATCAAAGATTGATCTCATGCAGCTAAATAGCCATTTAGCTGAGTATTGATTCTTTGCTTCGTATAAATCGAATCAAGTATTGAAACCACTTTTCGCTGTGTCTCGATGTGAGGAAGTTCAATTTCAATTCGAGACACATCAGCAGGATGGACACGAAATACTTTCATACCTCTTACATACCGACGAAGCTCACCGATAAAACAAGGAGAACTCATAAGGTAGTTGAGATAGGCAGGTATAACAAGATCTCTGCGTTTAACACGGACAATAGTCGTCTCAGTACCCGAAACAGCAAGCTTATTTTGTGGATTGTTGAAAAGATAAGCATGTCCCAAATCATCAACAGTTTCCGAAGTAAGCACATACACGATGTCCTGATCTTTAAGGCACTGACTTTCTTTAACCTTTTCACCGCGGAGAATAAACGGAATAGGTTTTGATGGACTTTCAACATCAATGCGCAGGTCAAACCCTTTATAAAGGTCACCATAATGGATATAGAGGTAATCTCCGGTGTCGTGCATACGGGCACGGGGAATGCTCGCTCCACGACTAAAGCTGCAAATATCGCCAAGTACGACTTTACATCCCATACCCAATTGCCTCCAGATTCTTCTTGATTTGCTCTTGCAAGCGGCTGGATTCCTCAAAGCACTTGGAAATCTCACCAGTTAGCCGCTTCATTTTCTCTTCGAATGGTTCACCGTCATCTTCCGGTTCGGCAATGCCTACATAGCGGCCTGGCGTGAGAATGTAGTCTTGCTTGGCAATGTCCTCAGTTGTGGCGATGGCAGAAAAGCCCTTCTCCTCTTCCAGTGTTCCAGCACGGAATGCGTCGAACGCTCCCGATACCTTGGCGATGTCTTCATCGGTGAACTCACGCAGTTTACGAGAAACCATGGTTCCCATGTCCCTCGCATCAATAAACAAGGTCTTGCCCGGCTGGGCCTTCTTGTTTGTGATTATCCACAGACTCACAGGAATACCCGTGCTATAGAAAAGCTTATCGGGCATGGCAATGATGCCTTCGACCAAATCTTTTGCGACAATGTTGGCTCGAATATCGCCTTCACCGCTCGTTTGACTTGATAAAGCGCCATTGGCAAGCACTAGACCAATACGCCCTCCAGCCGGCTGCAGATGATGAATCATATGTTGCATCCATGCAAAGTTGGCGTTGCCTTCTGGCGGAGTGCCGTAATCCCATCTCGGGTCTTCTTTGAGCTTATCCCCTCCCCAATCTTTCAGATTGAATGGCGGATTGGCAAGAATGAAATCGAATCTCTCGTTCTTATGCAGATCATTAAAGAACGTATCCGCATTATGATCGCCAAGATCGGCGTCAATACCACGGATGGCAAGATTCATCGTCGCCATTTTCCATGTAGTCGGGTTGCTTTCCTGCCCGTATACGGACAGATCAGAAATCTTGCCTTGATGCCGTTCAACAAACTTGGCCGACTGCACGAACATGCCGCCAGACCCGCAGCAAGGATCATAGACCCGCCCATGGTAAGGCTCAATAATCTCAACCAAGGTTTTCACAATGCAGGCCGGCGTATAGAACTCTCCAGCATTCTTGCCTTCAGCTTCCGCGAACTTGGCCAAGCAGTATTCATAGGTGCGTCCAAGAATATCTCTGCTGTCACCTTTATCCGCCATCTTTACGTTGGTGAACAGATCCACAACCTCGCCCAAGCGGCGCTTGTCGAGCTCCTGACGGGCAAAGTTCTTGGGGAGAATATTCTTCAGCTTATCGTTCTCCGATTCAATCGAACGCATAGCCTCATCGATTACCTTGCCAACCTCTGGAGTGTGCGCAGCGGCGGCAATCACATTCCAACGTGCATTTTCAGGCACAAAGAAAATATTCTCTGCCATGTACTCGTCGCGATCCTCTTCAAAGCCTTCGCCTTCATCCACAAGCTCCTGATGCTTCTGATCGAACTTGTCGGAGATGTACTTCAGGAAGATCAGGCCGAGAACCACATTCTTGTATTCCGAAGCATCAATGTTGCCCCGTAGCTTGTCCGCGGCTTTCCAAATCTGCTCTTCAAAGCCGATTTCCGCCGTATTATCGTTTTTCTTCTTCGCCATTTCCTGTTCCTACTCTTCAATCTTGGTATCAGCCCAAAGCTCGCACTGCTTCATCACAGTATCCATGGCATCATCGACGCCTTCAGGCGGATACTTGTATTTTCGCAGCAAACGTTTGATCGCACGCCGCATTCCAGCACGGGCACTTTCCTTCTTCTGCCAGTCAATCGTGGCACTTCTTTGCATGGTTTCAGTCAACTCACGCGCTATAGCAACCAACTGGTCGTTGTTATAGAAATCCTTGACCGCTTGAGGTTTGGTAATGGCATCATAGAATGCCATTTCCTCATCATTCAGTCCAAGCTTCTGGGCATCATCACGGTCTTTCATAATGTCACGAGCCATTTGAAGAAGCTCTTCAATGACCTGCGCATTGGTCAGCATGCCATTGAGATAGGAGTTCAATGTGTTTTGCAGCATCTCGCTGAATTTCTGTGCTTTGACCACGCTGGTCCGCTGATAGGCACGAACTTTCTCCTTGATGAGTCGTTTCAGACTCTCGACGGCGATGTTCTTTTCCTTCATGCCAGCGATTTCCTGAAGAAACGCTTCATCGAACAAGGAAATCTCAACACTGTTCTTGTCGAAAAGGTTGATCACGCCATCAGCGTGAACGGTTTGCTCAAGGATGTCGCTTACACGCTTGTTGAATTCGGCGTAGGTCATGCCTCCACCACCGTTACCTTTACGCCCGGTAAGGCGAAGTACCTGAACACGCAAAACCGACAAATAAGCTGCTTCGTGCTGGTCCTCTTCAGAAACCAGGCTCTTGCATAGGCTCAATGCCTGGTTCATCAGTTGGCATTGCTTGAGGAAGTTTTCGGTATCTTCATGACGCTTCGGCTCAAGCAGCCAATCGGTTCCTTCGGCAATGGCATCTGCCAAAGCCTCTCGACTATTCGTAAAAATCAATTTCCTGTAGTCGAAGCCATACATAAGGTCGCGGCATACATCAAGTTTTTCAACAAATTTCGGGTAAGCCGTCGCAGCAATATCCATATTGCTGTAATTATGCTGATCTCGATTCGTATAGTCCTTCATTGCTTGCTTAAGAGCTCCGGCGATGCCTATATAGTCGACTACCAGACCGCCTTCCTTGCCTTTGCAAACACGATTCACTCGGGCAATGGCCTGCATGAGGTTATGACCCTTCATCGGTTTGAAAACGTACATAGTCGACAGACTTGGTACGTCAAAGCCCGTAAGCCACATATCAACGACAATGGCAATCTTCAATGGATCGTCATCATCTTTGAACTTCCGCTCCATCTCCTTCTTATGCGTGCTACCTCCGCACACGTCGAACCATTCCTCGGGATCCTGATTCGACATGGTCATCACCACACCGATTTTTTCTTTCCATTCAGGGCGTAATTCCAAAATCTTGTAGTAGATTTTCATCGCAATCGGGCGACTATACGCAACAATAAGAGCCTTGCCGGCAAGCACATCAGCACGGTTGTTCTCGTAATGGTCAACAATGTCACGGCAGAGCGCATCGATGGTTTCCGGAGTATCAAAAATCGCATCAAGCCCGCCAAGGTCATGCTTGGATTTCTCAATACTTGCTTCATCTGCTTGATCAGCAAATTCCCTATAAGCGGCGTCAATTCGCCCAAGGGCTCCCTCATCCAGATGCAGTGCGACAACTCGACTCTCATAATAAACCGGTTTAGTTGACTCATCTTCAACTGATTGAGTCATGTCGTACACATCGATGTAGTCACCAAAAATCTCACGAGTATTACGGTCATCCGTCGATATGGGGGTACCCGTAAAACCGATATAGGAAGCATTCGGCAAAGCCCTGCGAACCATACGAGCCGCGCCAATACTCACCTTGCCATTCTCATCGATGGTTTCTGTGAGTCCGTATTGGCCTCGGTGGGCCTCATCCACCATGACAATAACGTTGTTCCGGTCGCATAGCGGTTCATCTCCATCAGAGAATTTCTGCATGGTGGTGAAAATAATGCCGTTTGCTTCCCGCCCTTCCAGCAATTCCTTCAAATTCTGCCGACTTTCAGCCTGCACCGCCTGCTGGCGCAGGAACTTCGCACATCTGGTGAACTGACCGAACAACTGGTCATCCAAATCATTGCGATCAGTAATGACCACAATCGTTGGGCTCTCCAAATATTTTTGAATCAAATGTGCGAAGAACACCATCGACAGAGATTTGCCGCTCCCCTGGGTATGCCAGAACACGCCAATTTTGCCATCTCCAGCAACCGCATCCTGAGCGCGGACAACAGCTTTTTTCACGGCAAAATACTGGTGATATGCACCAAGAATTTTGACTATTTTTTCAGAAGTATCGTTAAAGCACACGAAATTCTGAATAATATCCAACAACCTTGCTTTTGGCAGCATTCCATCAAGCATGGTCTTCCACGAAGCGTTCTTCGTTTCGGAATAGTCCCCATCGACAGACTTCCATGCCACGTAACGATCCTCGTCCGCGGTAATGGTACCAACTCTAGTTTCAGTCATATCGCTCATTACGCAGAACACATTCGGCACAAACAAGCTCGGAATCTGCTTCATGTACTGACGAAGCTGCAAATAAGCGTCAGACGCATCAGTTTCCACACGTGACGGCGACTTAAGTTCGAAAATGACCAATGGCATGCCATTGATGAAGATAATTATATCAGGGCGCTTCTCTGAATATTCGACAAAAGTCCATTGATTGACAACTTGGAACACATTGTTTTCAGGATGGTTGAAATCTAGAAGGCGAACGATTTCATTCCGTTCTTCTTTACCATCAAAATAACGGACTTCCACACCAGACTGAAGATAGTCATTAAAAATTTCATTCCGCTGCTCAAGACTTCCACCCTCAATATTCTTAATTTTGAGAATTGCCTCATCAATTGCCTTCGCAGGCAACCCTTGATTGACATTAGACAATGCTTCCGGGAGAACATCAGGAATAAAAACATCTTGATAATTCTCAGAAGAACGACGAACATCCGGACCGAACAAATGCTCATATCCCATTGAATCCACAAGATGGTCAATGATCGTATGCTCATACCAGTCTTCATCGATAATCATGGAGTGATTCTTGCCAAGAACAGATTCAACTAACGAACTGTCCATCATGCGCTTCTTTGCCATATCTACTCTCATTCACCGATATCCGGAAAACCATCCAAACCGATTGTACGCTACCAAGGGGGTTCTACTGCCACTTTGCACACCGGCGTCGGTACAAACAACTTGAAACAAATCACTTCCGCCCCTCCCAATCTGCATATGTATCATTATCTTTGGTCCTCCACTCACGACGTCCATTAGCAGTCGCACGTCCTTGTACAAAAGCAGCAGCGGCAGAAGGCGAAGAGAAAGGCACATCTCTTGTCAAAGTCGCAATCCCCTTATCATCGATAACGATTGCTCCCTCATTGTTTAATCGTTCATGAAGCTGTTTCCGTAATTCAAACTGCCTGCGAGTACTTTCGACAACATTGTCCTTACGCGTTACTTCTGCAGCAATCGCAGACCCTTTAAGCACAGTAAATTCACCATCAATAATTTGCCCATAAGCAGTACCTCCATGTTTCTTTACCGATACTTGGAATATCGGAGAATCATATTGCAATTCTTCCCCTGCCTTCAATGCATCATCCCATTTTGATGAACGACCGCGAAACACTTCTACCCCAAGTACCGGCAGAATCGTCAGAAATTCCTTAATGAAATGATTCATATCCGAAGCATCTGCTTCCGGCAAATCCGCACCCCCTGTAGGCTCATTGCCGTTTTCCAAAGGAATACGTCCAATCTCCTTAGCTCTCTGGATAAGCTGAGCCTCAATGTAGCGAGCATGTGCACTAGTCAGGTTGCCATCTTTTGAAGTGACAAACACTACTTCAGACCAGAATGATTTCTTGGCCGCATGCTGTTTTAAGCGACTTGCAATATTGTCGCTTTCACCAATATAAGCCAATGGACTTCCATCACTTTTGTCACCAAGCAGGATATAAACGCCTGTACGCTGAGCTTCTTCGCGTTGATAGATTCGACCAAGTTCACTGCGGCTGCCTTTAAACACATGGCCAGTCCAGTTCATGATTTCTGCTGTAACTAAACCACTAAAAGTTCCATCAATCAGAAATAACCTGATCTGCTTACCTTCTGCCATAATGACCAGCTTCCTCCCATTTACAGCGATTGTATCGGTCCGAACATCAGAAAACACTCATTGACACAGTGCCATCAGGCAGCGTGAACCCGCTACATGCGGGAACAAAAATATAGTTATTCCGCCGCAACGGACTTGTATACTTACTCGTATACTTCAAGCAAACTATAAGGTGAAACATGTCGGTTACATCGATTCTCGACAATATGATTTCCGTCACCGATCTCAACCGCGGTGGCGCAAGCAAAACACTAAGCCGAGTCGGTAACAACCACCCAGTCATCGTGCTCGACGGCAATCGGCCCAGCGCGGTTATCATTACCCCCGATGACTATTGGCGCCTCACTCAAGCGGAAGAGGATTTCGCACTATACCAAGAAGCCATGGACCGCCTACACAATGGCGACGGAACACAATTGACCGACATAGACGTATTCGGCGAGCATTACCATTCCGTCAACGACGGTTTTGAACCAGAATTTGAATAAGGCTTGCAACAACGCCAGTTTCGACAAGATTTTCAGACAGCATAAGGAGAACACATGCGGTTGGAAATGACGGGAAGCTTTGATGCCGATGGGAGTGCGGCATCATCCAATGACCTGCTGTTCCTTGGATTCCACGGATACAGCAACGATGAATCGGGAATGGTGCGCATCATCAACGCGATCTGTGCAACCGGCAGTCCCGACAACACGCATCACGCCAACGCCAACGGAAACGGCAACGTCAATAGCAATACCAACCGCAATCCCGCTGCCGACCCACCCATCAAGCCCAACTACATCTCATTCCGCGGCGCATATACGCGCCCATACATCGGCAGCCACTACTGGTATCCCGACGGATGCTCCGTCAGCGAGCGCCAACATGAGTGCAGCCAGGTCGGCGCCGAAGTGGTGTGCATGCTGCAATCGCCGGTATTCCAGCGTTTCCGCAAGGTGTTGATCGGTTTTTCACAGGGCGGATACCTGTCGTATCGCATGACTACGGAGTATCCGGACGTGTTCGATATGGCGGTGTTGCTCAGCCCGTCATTCAAGGGGGAAACAGCGGACACGATCCCTGCCGGCCGCACACGATTCGCGCTTTGCTACGGCAGTGATGACCGTACGATTCCAATCGCCGACCAGCAGTGTGCCCGTGAGCAACTTGGCTCGACCGGTCGTTGCACGTATTTCGAATATCCCGGCATGGCGCACAACATATGTGATCAGGAAATTGCCGACGTGCGCGCCTGGCTGGGATTGTGAGCCATGGCGAGTACTCACATACCATGCGTAATTGGAATCTTGCCAAAGAACGCTCACTAGAGCTGATAAGTGTAGCTTATTTTTGCGTTAGCTACATGCAATCGGATAAGTGTAGCTTAATTCCGCATTAGCTACATGTATTTGCCTATAGAAAAAGCCGGACGGTGGATTCCTGGATCCGCCCGTATGGGCGAACCCGTTGAATCCGCCGTCCGGCGGCGCGACTGTTTCTCAAGAATGTGTGCTTGACTCACATGGATGGTACTGAGAACCATTCGCTTAACGATCTGCTTCCATGCGCGCCAACCGTGTACAAAACGCGGCTGAGCGGCACGGACACAAATCAAGTCTTGCGTGGCTCGAGCCGCGGTGGGCAACGCCACGGCGGCTCGAAAGCCAAGGGATTACTCTAGCCGCAGCTTGGAATAATCGCAAGCCGACCAAACTTCGGTTCAGGCTTTGGCGACTTCCACGCTGAGCTCGGTGCCTTCCTTCACGTCGAAGGAGGTGGCGAGCGTCTCGGAGGTGATGAGATCCTTGAACTGCTCGACCTTCGCCACGTCGCCGGCCGGAACGGTCAGCTTCAGCGCGATATGGTCGGAAACCTCGAGACCGGCGGCCTTACGGGCGTCCTGCACGGCGCGGATCGCGTCGCGGGCGTAGCCTTCGGCAACCAGATCGTCGTTCAGCTCGGTGTCGAGGATCACGAAGCCGCCGGTCGGCAGGGCCGCGGACACGGAGTTGGCGGCCTCTTCGGCGTTCTGCTCCTCCACGCTGTTGATCAGCTCGTACTCGCCCTCTTCCAGGGTAATGTCGCCGTTCGGGGTCTCGCACACCGGAGCGCCGGAAGCGTCCACATGCCATGCGCCGGACTTGGAGGCCTTGATGGCGAACTGCACGTCCTTGCGCAGGCGCTTGCCTGCAACGCGGGCGTTCACGCGCAGCTCGTGGATGATCTTCAGGCCCTGGGAGCCCGCATCCTCAAGCGTGCACAGCTCCACGTCCTTGACGTTGAGCTCGGACTTCAGAATCTCGTCGTACGCGGCCACGGCGGCGGTATCCTCCACCACCACGGTGAGCTTGCTCAGCGGCTGACGCACGCGGATCTGCTTCGCCTTGCGCATGGACAGGGTGCTGGAGACGACCTCGCGCACCTTCTCCATCGCATCGACCAGAGCCGGATCGTCGACGAGCACGCGGCCAAGTTCGGTGGCTTCGCCGGTCTTCTCGTCGGCCAGGAACGGCCAGTCGGCCAGATGCACGGATTCGCCTCCGGTCAGGCCGCGCCACACGGATTCGGCCTCCATCGGGGCAAGCGGCGCAAGGACGCGCATGAACACCTCAAGCACGGTGTACAAGGTGTTGAACGCGTTCTCGTCTTCCTTCCAGAAGCGGTCGCGGTTGTTGCGGATGTACCAGTTGGTGAGCATGTCGATGAAGTCGGACACGGCGTCGCATGCATCGGAGATCAGGAACTGGTCCAGCGAGGACTGGGTCTTTTCGACCAGTCGGTGGGTACGGGCCAGCAGGTAACGGTCCATTTCCGGCAGCGATGCAACTTCGTCGGCGCGAAGCTTGCGCGCGTCGTACCCGGCCGCGTTCGCGTACAGCGTGAAGAAGTAGTAGGAACTCCACACCGGCAGCATGACCTGGCGGACGGTGTCGCGGATGCCATCGGCGGTGACGATAAGGTTGCCGCCGCGCAGGATCGGCGAGCTCATGAGGAACCAGCGCATGGCGTCGGAGCCGAAGTCGTTGAACACGCCGTTCACGTCCGGATAGTTGCGCAGATGCTTCGACATCTTCTGTCCGTCGGAGCCGAGCACTATGCCGTGGCAGATCACGTTCTTGAACGCCGGCCTGTCGAACAGGGCGGTGGCCATGACGTGCTGCACGTAGAACCAGCCACGGGTCTGGCCGATGTATTCCACGATGTAGTCGCACGGGAAGTGCTGTTCGAAGGTTTCCTTGTTTTCGAACGGATAGTGGTACTGGGCGAAGCTCATCGAACCGGATTCGAACCAGCAGTCCATCACGTCGCTGATGCGGTGCATGTGGCTCTTGCCGGTCGGATCGTCCGGGTTGACGCGGGTCAGCTCGTCGATGTACGGGCGGTGCATGTTGATGTTGCCCTCATGATCGCGCGGATAATCGCCGAAGTCGGCCTTGAGCTCATCGAGTGAACCGTACACGTCCACACGCGGGTACTTCGGATCGTCCGAAACCCATACCGGGATCGGAGAGCCCCAGAAACGGTTGCGGGAGATCGACCAATCGCGTGCGTTCGCCAGCCACTTGCCGAACTGGCCGTCCTTCACGTTGTTCGGAATCCAGTTGATCTGCTGGTTGAGTTCGAGCAGGCGGTCCTTGATCTTGGTGACGGCCACGAACCAGGAGCTCACCGGCTTGTAAATCAGCGGGGTGGCGCAACGCCAGCAGTGCGGGTAGGAGTGCACGTAGCTCTTCTCCTGGAAGAGGATGGCGCGCTGCTCTTCGGGGATGCGGGCCAGCGGGCCGTCACCGGCGCGCAGGTTGCGCAGGATCGGCTTGTTGGCGTCGAACACGTACATGCCCTCGTAATCCGGGCACAGCGACGTGAACTTGCAGCCCGCGTCGAGCACGTCCACGCTCTTGATGCCCTTGGCGTTGAGCGTGTTCATATCGTCCTCGCCGTAGGGGGCCTGATGGACCAGGCCGGTACCTTCAACGGTGTCGACGTAGTCGGCGGTGAAGATCTGGTAGCCTTCCGGCCCCGGCACCTTGCCCTCGGCGGCGTTCTCGTCGCCTGCGAAGTACGGGAAGACCGGGTAGTAACGCCAGCCTTCCATTTCGGCGCCCTTAAGCTCGCGCACGATCTCGTAGTTCTCGCCAAGTTCCTTCTCGTAGGAGCCAAGCAGCGGCTTGCCGAGGTAGAACTTCTTGCCAGCGAACTTGCCTTCGGTCGGACGCACCTCGACGTAGTCGATGTCAGCGCCGACCACGATGGCGAAGTTGGTCGGAACGGTCCACGGAGTGGTGGTCCAGAAGACGGCGTAGGCATCCTCCTCGTCGCGCAGCTTCACGGCCACGGACACGGTGGTGTCCTGACGGTCCTGATACACGTCGGCGTCCATGCGCAGCTCGTGCGCGGACAGCGGCGTCTGGTCCTTCGGGCAGTACGGCAGCACGCGGTAGCCCTGGTAGGCCAGACCCTTGTCGTACAGCTGCTTGAAGGCCCACATCACGGACTCCATGTACGTGATGTTCAGGGTCTTGTAGCCGTGCTCGAAATCGACCCAACGTGCCTGACGGTGCACGTAGTCCTTCCACTCGTTCGTGTACTTGAGCACGGACGCGCGGCAGGCGTCGTTGAACTTGTCGATGCCCAGTTCCTTGATCTGGTCGACGGAGTCGATGCCCAGTTCCTTCTGAGCTTCGAGCTCGGCCGGCAGACCGTGCGTGTCCCAGCCGAACACGCGGTTGACGCGGTGACCCTTCATGGTCTGGTAACGCGGAATGACGTCCTTCGCATAGCCGGTCAGCAGGTGGCCGTAGTGCGGCAGGCCGTTGGCGAACGGCGGGCCGTCGAAGAAGACGAATTCGTTCTGGCTGTGATCGCCGGAAGGACGGCGTTCGATGGACTTCTGGAAGGTGTCGTCCTTCTCCCAGTAGTCAAGCACGGACTCCTCAAGCTTGGGGAAGCTGGGGTTCGGCGCGACATTGGCGCTCTGCTCACCGGCAGCAGCCTTCGGATACACATGATTGGTGGATTCGCTCACCGTATGCTCCTCGTTTGGCGGTTTCATTACTTACTTTACGAGGACGATGATTTTCGTGCGATTGCGCACGTCCGACACCGCGGTACCACCTCGCTTGCCGCACTCCCCTGTTTTCTTACGCAGGCTTCCCTGCACAGGTTTCATACGACCGCTTGACGTTCGGCTGTTCGGGCCGATCCCGCCGGTTCTACTAGGCCGCACCCAAAAGCGCCGACCGTTCTTCCGGAAGCTCCCCGCTGATAACGGATCATTGCTATACGTTTCAAATCGTCAGCCTAGCACTTACCACGAACGTAGGAAACGCGAAAAGCCGCATGGCGTCCACCATGCGGCTCCTTCAGCGCGACGATTGAAATTCAATCGCAATCAAAAGCGAATCAGCCTTCGTTGAGCTGAGTTTCCAGCTGCTCGACAATGTCAGCATGCATCTTCTCGCTGATCTTCACCTTGAGCAGGAACACAACACCGCTCAGGATGATGACAGCCAGCGGCACATAGAAGGCGCAGACCTTGAAAGTGTGGATGTTCGCGGCAGTCATGTCGGCGGCGGTGGCGTCACCAATCATGCCGGCGGCGATGGCGACAGCACCGACGATACCGTTGGAGCAGGCGCCTGCGATCTTATCGAGCATCGGACGCACGGACAGGGTGACGGCCTCGTTACGTTTGCCGTTCTTCAGCTGGCCATATTCGATGGAGTCGGTCAGGGAGAGGATGGCAGTCATCTGGATGAAGGTCTGCGGCAGGTAGAAGAACACCAGGCCGACGGTGACGACAGCGAGGTTGTTGGTGCCGACGATGAACAGCAGGTAGCCGAGGACCATGAGCACCATACCGCCGAGGTACAGGTAGCGACGCGGTATGCGCTTGTTCAGAATCGGGTACAGCGGCGCCATGATGATGCCGGCGATGACCGAGACAACGCCGACGATGGAGTAGGCGGCGGAGTTGTTCAGGATGAACTTGAACATGTACATGAGCACGCCGGTGGTGGCCACGTTGGCGATGGCGTACAGCAGGTAGGACAGGGCGACCCACAGCAGCTGGTCGTTCTGGGCGAGAGCCTTGAACGCGGCGAGTGGACCACCGTTATCTTCGGCCTTGGCGCGCAGGGTGCTGGTGCTTTCCTTGGTGCCGAACGCGACGGAGCACACGGTGAGGACGCCGAGAATAGCCACGATGATGGCGAAGCAGGTCCAGCCACTTTGGCTTTCCTGGTGCTTGCCGGTGAAGATGTAGCTGAAGTAAGTGACGATCGGAATGACCACGATGGTCAGGCCGTTGTAGCCGATGGAGCCGCCGAAGGAACCGAGGGCGGTGTAGGTGGAGCGCTCATGGGAGTCGGAGGACAGCGCCGGGATCATGCCCCAATAGGAGATGTCGCGCAGGGAGTAGAACACGTCGAGCACGATGAAGGTGATGACGAACAGCACGATGAACAGCGTGGTGTTGACGTTCACCAAGCCGAACAGGCCGGTGTAGACCAGCACGAGCAGAACGGCGGAAACGGTGCCGCCGATGAGCTGCCATGGCTTGAAACGACCCCACTTGGTCTTGGTGTTATCGATGATGTTGCCCAGCAGCGGATCGATGAAGATCTCCGCGATACGGATGACAACCACAAGGCCGGTGATAACGCCGATGAGCTTGGTAGCGAGCGCCTTGTCAACGCCGGAGAACAGCGAGCTGGTGACGTAGACGATGAAGTAGGTGCTCAGCGCGTTGTAGAAGGCGGATTGGCCGACGTTGCCGAATGAATAGGCCACGCGGGACAGCAGACTGCCTTTCCTGGTTGGCTTCGCAGACTGCTGCGTCTCCTTCGGTGCGGCTGCGACATTGGATTCTGCCATCGTACTTCTCCTTAGAAGTTGTGATTGAAGCTGTAATCGGAAATCATCATTTGATTTCGCATGAGTTAAGTATATCCCTTTACCCCTGTTTAGTAAAATTTAACATCTGCGTTGTGCACTGTTGGGCGTGTCGCATTTTGTGCGATTCTGCACATATACATGTCATATTGTGTGCGATTCGCGGTATTTCGCCGACAGTAGACAAACAAAAGGCGATTGATGACATAGCATCATCAATCGCCTTTCATATTTTTCCGCACATACGTACGCTAAGCAGCCCGTTTCGACCGGGCAGATCGCTTCGATCGGGTCTGCAATTTTGGCCGCGATTCACGTTTCGGCTGCGCCGGCACGAAACTATCTCGCACTTCCAGCGTCGTCGACAGGTACGCATGCTGCCGTACTGTGCGCTTGCTGGCAATCGCATCAGCCAAGGTGAGAATCGCAACGCGCGCAAGCTCGTTCTGATCGATTGCGAAAGTGCTCAACGGCGGCGACGTCAGCTGGGCAATCGTCTGGTTGTTGATGCTGATGACGCTGATGTCGCGGGGCACAATCACACCAACCGCGTTGAACGCCTGCAGCACGCCGACCGCGATGATGTCCGCCGAAACAATAACTGCGTCAGGCAGTGCGCCGTTGTGGTCACGGATAAACTGCTCCCCCAGCTTGCGACCATTCTCCACGGTGAACAAGCCGTCAGAATACACCAGTCCACGCAGGTCGAGACCATAACGGCCCATTTCACGCCGAAAATATGTGGCACGCCCTTCTTCGTCCACCTCATAAAAATTCGTCAGCCTCCCCTTGCCGCCGATGAATCCGACACGCTTCATGCCAGCCTTCGCACATGCTTCGACCGCGTCATGCACGGTCTGCTGTAGGTCGGGCTGCACGGAATCAAACAGGTTCGGTGCGGGATTCACATCGATGAACACACCGTATGGCATGACCTCATGCAACTTCTCAAGGTCGCTTTCGGCTATGACATTGGCGCCGATAGCCATGAAACCATCGAATTTCCCCTTCTGATTCAACATCTCGTCAAGACTGTGGAAAACAGTGAGCTCCATACGCTGCTGTTTGGCGTTATGTTCCAGCGCCGAACGCAAATCGGCAAAATACGAATCACGCAGCGTTTCGTCGGACTCCTCGTTGTCCAACAAGGCTACTTCGTGCGGAATGACGATACGCTTGGCCTGGGCGCTGTATCCCAAATCCTCGCTGGCGCGGATGATCGCGCGACGCGTCTCCTCACGCACCGACAGCGTCGGATCGCCATTCAACAGACGCGACACCGTGGCCCGCGAAAATCCCGTACGTTTCGCAATCTCCTTGATGGTCGCCATCGCTCCCTCGCCCTCCCATGGATGCCTCATCAGATTTTAGTAAAAGCATTACTAAATCCATCATATTACATTACCGAACGTATTCTTATAGCCATGACACAGCCAGAGCAATCACGGAAACCGCGAATCGCGCATCAGTCCACGGAACGGATGAACGAACTGCGTGCACAACAAAAATCCTTTGCCCTGCAGAACATGCGGAGCAAAGGACTCGGCAACGCCGGTCTGCCTTTCAAAGCGACCGGTCATAAAGGTGGCATCAGTCGGCAGGGTTCCAAACGCGGCTGACACCGTGGAGAAACGCGGTCACCGTCAGCCCCACGGGCCTGCGGCTGGAAGCGCCCGCCCTTCTGCGTGGCCGACTTGCCATGTGAGCCACCCCTCGATGACGCCACGCTCCGCATCGGTTCTACCGGACGCGTATACATCAGGCCTCTCCCCGGTGATGCTGCGGATGGAACCATACACATATCCACATTTTTCACGGAGACGGTTGCGGGGCTGCCGGCTTTCCATATACCGTCAGCGCATGGAAAGCTTTGGACACAATACATTTTTCACATTAGAGCAGGCACGGGAGGAGGCGGCGAGACGGCATCTTGAATGCAGGCAGGTGTTGTCGCGGATAAGGTCACGCTCCTCGCTTCCACTCTATGTAAGCCACGGCACAGCGCTGGAGCTGCATGGCATGATTGCCACCATGAATTATTTACCCGGATATGGTTCGGAGCTCGTTCACGTTTCAGTGTGCCGGCAACGTGACCTGCGGAAAATCCAGGGGATGAAATTCCATTACGCAAGGCATGGCGTAGACGTGGTGCACGCCGACGAATTGGTGTCAAGCGTCTCCGCGATGCAGGCGGTCTGCCAGATTGCGCCCTATGTCGACGAACGGAGTCTGGTGATCGCCATGGATTGGCTTACTTGCGCCAATCCCGATTTACGCGTCTGCACTCACGATGAGCTCTCCGACTACATCCGGAGTGCGCCGCGATTCATTGGGAGCGCCAAATGCAGAAAGGCCTTGCGCCTGTCCAAACCAGGTACCGATTCCCCGCAGGAAACGATGCTTCGTTTGGAGAGCGATGCCTACGGGCTGCCTGAGGCACATGTCAATTATGAGATCATTGACCACATACGCGGCTCGGGCACGATGAAGGTGGATATCGCCTACCCGGATGACCGCGTCTGCATAGAATACGACGGAAATTACCACTACACCCACGGCCGCTGGATGTATGACCTCGATAAGCGCAACCGGCTGAGGGATCTTGGATTCACGCCTTTTGTCGCCACCCGCGAGCATTTGGCATCCAAACAGAAGCTGAACGAACTGTTCGGCATGGTCGCCCGAGCGATAGCCAGTCACCGTTACGGCTTGGACTAGTTCCGTAGGTGGTTTTTCGCTTCCGTAGGTGGTTGGGTCTGAATACCCAGCATGAAAACGGCCAGAATAAAGCCTTTCTCCAACCCCGATACTCTGACCAACCACCTACGGAACACCCAAACCGCCTACGGAACCGCATGAGTAGTCCCCGCAATGGATTTTTCGCCATTGATTCGGGGAATCCATGAAAAGCCACAGCGGGCGCACCCTGCGTAAAAGGTCATGCCCGCCGATTCATGGGAGCCATATGCGCAAGGGCCGTGGGGGGGGGGGGGGGGGGGGGTGGCGGGGGGGCGGGGGGGGGAGAAAAAAAAAAAAATAAAACCACCACAACAACACACACAAGGCAGGCACACACCCCCTCTCATTCTCCCCCCCCCCCCCCCCCGGGGGCCCCCCCCCCCCCCCCCCCCCCCCCCCCCACGGCCCTTGCATTCGTTGAACACTACCGTTCAGCCTGTCCAATTCACCAAGAACGGGACAGGAACGAAGCAGAAGGAGCCTTACTCCAGTTCCACGGCGCCCGTGTACAGCTGGTAGTACTCGCCCTTCTGCGCGATGAGCTCGTCGTGCGAGCCGCGTTCGATGATGCGGCCGTGGTCGAGCACCATGATCACGTCGGAGTTGCGCACGGTGGACAGGCGGTGCGCGATCACGAACACGGTGCGGCCCTTCATGAGGTTGTCCATGCCGGCCTGCACCACTTCCTCGGTGCGGGTGTCGATGGAGGAGGTCGCCTCGTCGAGGATCATGGCCGGCGGGTCGGCCGCTGCTGCGCGCGCGATGGAGATCAGCTGGCGCTGGCCTTGGGACAGTCCGGAACCGTCGCCTTCGAGCACGGTCTGGTAGCCGTTGGGCAGCATGCGGATGAAGCTGTCCGCGTTGGTGAGCTTGGCGGCGGCGATGCATTCCTCATCGGTGGCGTCGAGCTTGCCGTAGCGGATGTTGTCCATCACGGTGCCGGTGAACAGGTTCACGTCCTGCAGCACGATGCCGAGCGACTTGCGCAGGTCGGGCTTGCGGATGCCTTTGACGGAGATGCCGTCATACAGGATCATGCCTTCCTGGATGTCGTAGAAGCGGTTGATCAGGTTGGTCACCGTGGTCTTGCCGGCACCGGTGGCGCCGACGAGCGCGACCTTCTGGCCGGGCTTGGCGAACCAGGTGATGTCGTGCAGCACGGGCTTGTCCGGGTTGTAGCCGAAGGTCACGTCGGTGAAACGCACGTCGCCCTGCAGCAGGGTCAGGCGCCCGTCCGGCGAGGTGATCGCGTTCTCGCGCGCCTTCCTCGCCACTTCCGCGGCCTTCGGGCTCAGCGACTGCGCGGCCTTCAAGGAACGGGTGCCGTCGTCGCCCTCCTCACGCTTCCAGGCCCAATGGCCGGTTTCGTGGTCCACTTCGGTCATGGTGCGGCCGTCTTCGCCGAGCTCGACGTTGACGAGTGTGACGGAGCCGCCGTCGTCCTCGGGCTTCTCATCCATCAGCTGGAAGATGCGGGACGCGCCGGCGAGCGCCATCATCACCATGTTGAACTGCATGGAGACCTGGCCGAGCGGGTTGACGAAGGAGCGCGACAGGGTGAGCAGGGAGATGAGGGCGCCGAGGGTGAGCTTGCCCGCGCCGGCGAGACCGAAGTTGCCCATGCCGGAGAGCGCCATGAATCCGCCGACGATGGCGAGCAGAATGTAGAGGATGTAGCCCATGTTGCCTACGACGGGCAAGGTCACGTTGCCCCAGGTGTTCGCTTCGGCGGAAGCGTGGAACAGTTCCTCGTTCTTCTCGTCGAAGGTCTTCTGGGTGGCGTCCTCATGGTTGAAGACCTTGATGACCTTCTGACCGTTGACGGATTCCTCGACGAAGGCGTTCACGTCGCCGATCCACATCTGCTGCTTGACGAAGTAGCGGCCGGAGCGGGAGACGATGGCGCGCACGACTACGAACAGGATCGCGGCGAACACGAGCACGAAGATCGTGACCGGCACCGACAGCCACAGCATGGAGACCAGTGCGGCCAGTGCGGAGATCGCGGACGAGAACATCTGCGGGAAGGACTGGCTGATGGCCTGGCGCAGGGTGTCGGTGTCATTGGTGTAGCGGCTCATGATGTCGCCGTGCTCGTTGGTGTCGAAGTAGCGGATCGGCAGCGTCTGCTGGTGTGCGAACATGTCGTCGCGGATCTTCTTCAGAGTGCCTTGCTCGACGGTGACGATGAGCCACTGCCATAGCCAGCTGCAGAAGGTGCCGGCGGCGTAGAGGCAGCCCATCAGCGTCAGCGCGCGCAGCAGCGGGCTCCAGTCGGGGTTCTTCACGCCGACCAACGGCAGGATGTAGCTGTCGATCAGCGACTGCAGGAACAGCGCGGAGCCGGCTTGTGCGGCCGCGCCGATCAGGATGCACAGCACGATCGCCACGACATGCCACTTGTATTGGAAGATGTAGCCGAAGATGCGCTTGGTGGTTCCGGGGGCGGCCTTTTGCATCGGCGGCTTTGCGCCCGGCTTGTTACCCGGCTTGGTCTGTATGGTTTTTTCAGCGTTGTTCTTAGTCATTTCCGTTCCTCCTTTCACTTCAGTTCCTCAGGCTGGGCCTGGTTCTTGGTCTGCGATTCGTAGATGGAACGGTATTCGTCGCAGGTCCGCAGCAGTTCCTCATGGGTGCCGGATGCGGTGATGCGGCCTTCCTCCATAACGAGGATCATGTCGGATTCCTGCACGGATGCGATGCGCTGGGCGATGATGATCTTCGTGGTGTCGGGAATCTCGTTGTGGAACGCTTCGCGGATCAGCTTGTCCGTCTTGGTGTCGACCGCGGAGGTGGAGTCATCGAGGATGAGGATCTTCGGCTTCTTCAGGAGCGCGCGAGCGATGCACAGGCGCTGGCGCTGACCGCCGGAGACGTTGGTGCCGCCCTGTTCGATGTACGTGTCGTACTTGTCCGGGAACTCCTGGATGAAGCCGTCGGCCTGCGCGAGCTGGCAGGCGTGGCGGATCTCCTCGTCGGTGGCGTTCGGGTTGCCCCAGCGCAGGTTCTCGGCGATGGTTCCGGAGAACAGCACGTTCTTCTGCAGCACCATGGCCACCTGGTCGCGCAGGATTTCCAAATCGTACTTGCGCACATCCACACCGCCGACCTTAAGCGAGCCTTCGGTCACATCGTACAGGCGCGGCACGAGCTGCACCAGGCTGGACTTCGCCGAACCGGTGCCGCCGACGATGCCGACGGTCATGCCGGAACGGATCTTCAGGTTGATATTGTCGAGCACCGGCTTTTCGGAGTTATCAGAGTAGCGGAAGTCGACGTTGTCGAATTCGATGGACCCGTCGGCCACTTCCTTGATGGGGTTGGCCGGGTTGGTCACCGTGCTTTCCTCGTTGAGCACCTGGCAGATACGTTCCGCGGACGCCTGGGAAATGATGCACATGACGAAGACCATGGACAGCATCATCATGGCCATGAGGATCTGCATGGCGTAGGTGACCAGTGCGGTCAGGTCGCCGGTGGTGAGCCCCAGCGCGGCATTATTGCCCGAGGCCACGATCTGCTTGGAGCCCATCCATGCAATGAGGATCATCGAGACGTATACGCAGACCATCATGAGCGGGTTGTTGAAGCTCATCACACGGTCGGCCTTGCTGAAGTCCTTGTAGATGCGCTGGGAGATGCGGCCGAATTTGGCGATTTCATGCGATTCGCGGGTGTAGGACTTGACCACGCGGATGCCTTGAAGGTTCTCGTCGACCACGTTGTTGAGCTTGTCGTAGGTGTGGAACACGCGCTCGAACACCGGGTGCACGTACACCGCCAGACCGCACAGACCGAAGGCGAGAACAGGGATGCACGCCAGGAACACCAAGGAAATGGACGGGCTGATGCGGAACGAGAAGATCCACGCCACGATCATCATGATCGGGGCTCGCACACCCAGACGAATGATCATGGAATAGGCGTTCTGCAGGTTGGTCACATCGGTGGTGAGCCTGGTGATGATCGAGCCGGTGGAGAACTTGTCAATATTGGTGAAGCTGAAGCCCTGCACCTTCTCGAATTCGTCATGACGCAGGTTCTTGGCGAATCCAGCGCCGGCGATCGCGGCGAACTTACCGGCAAGGAAGCCAGCCGCGAGCGAACATAGCGAGCACGCCAGAAGAATCAGACCGAATTTGACGATGGCGGGCATGCTTTTGCCGGTGATGCCTTCATCAATCAACGACGCCATCACCGTGGGGATGAGGATTTCCAGAACACCTTCGACCACCACAAATATCGGGGTGAGAATGCTGGGCTTCCTATATTCACGCAGCGATTTGCCAAGCGTGCGTACGAGATGCCGCTTTTGTTTTGGCTGCGATTGCACCGCAGCCGTTGTCACGTTTGTTCCGCTCACTTACTCTTCCTTTCCTGTTTCGTCTTCCTGTGATGTTTTCCGTACAGTTGGTTGCGATTCGCATTCCCGCGATTGCCGTTCCCGCGATTCCGCCTCGCACAATGCCAGGCTGGAGTAGCGACTTTCGTCGCCGATCAGCCCGGTGGAGACCAGATTGGTTTGCATCACGTCGAGCACGTGCATGAATTCGCGGATCTCGTCGTCGCTCAGGCCCTGCAGCAGAATGCCTTCCATGGCGATTGCGCTGGTGCGCAGCGCTTCGGCGATGTCGCGCGATTTGTCGGTAAGCACGATTTTCTTCAGTCGCGCGTCCCTCGGCACGGATTCGCGCACGATAAGCCCTTTGCGTTCCATCAATGCGAGCACTCTGCTCGACGTCGACCGGGTGATGCCGAAGCGGCGTTCCACATCCTGCGGGAAGATCTCTCGTTCCGAATGGCGTGCGAGGAAGGTGATGATGTCGATGTTGCCACCGCTCAGACTCTCCACTTCCATGGGGCGCGTCACCGCAAGATACCGGTTGATGACGTTGTGCAGCGATCGGATGGCGACGCTCGGCGGCTTGCATGCGCCTCGGTCCCACGCTTCGGTGAACGCGGGGTTCACCGAAGCCGTTCCATCGTTCTGTATATCGTTCACGGAACATACGATAACACGTTGTACATACAACAGTTGCATATGCAACATTCAGCGTGTCGTGTGTGACGGAACCGGATCGCAGCACACCGAACGCAATATTGTAATCGCAAAATCGCTTAAAAATAGCCAAAAATAAGCCCGGAACAAGCCGAAACCAAGTATGAAAAAGCCGAGGATGTGGTCCGCACCGGTTCATTCGCGGGCCACATCCTCGGTCTAAATCCTTGAAACTCCTTTTGCTTACGTCTTGTTTACGTCAATCCGTCTTATTCGGCGGTTTCGGCGATTTTGGCGTATTCATCGAGCATGAAGGCGGTGATGGCCTTGCCGCCGTCGCTCATCAGCATCGGCATGGAGTTGATCGGCATGGACTTGAGGAACATGCGCATCATGTCGTTGTCGGGCAGCTGCGGCAGATTGCCGGCCTCGCCTTCCGCATACACGGATGCGACGATTTTGGAGCCGACCGGATCGTCGGCCCATTCGCCGAACGTGGACCATTCGTCGAGCGGCAGGGCCTTGCCGTCGCCGTCGAGCGTGACGACGGCCACGGCGGCGATGTCGCGGCTGGACGTGCCGACTTCGACGGTGTATTCGCCGGCTTCGACATGCCAGTCATCGAACTTCTCGGACCAGTAGGCGAAGGCGCGCTCGTCCAGATCGAAGGAGATCTCAGCCGATTCGCCGGCCTTGAGGAACACCTTTCGGAAACCCTTGAGCTCATGCTTCGGGCGGGCTACGGCGGCCTTGCCTGGAGCCACGTAGACCTGCACGGTTTCGGCGGCGTCCACGTCGGACGTGTTGGTGACGGTCGCGGTGACGTGTGCGGTGTTGGCGCCGGTCTTGGCGACGTTCACGCCGTCGATCGCAAAGGTCGCGTAGCTCAGGCCGAAGCCGAACGGGTAGTCGACGGCCTTGTCGTACGTGTCGTAGTAGCGGTAGCCGACGAACACGCCCTCACCATAGTCGACGTGCCCCTCCTCGCCCGGCCAGTTGATCATGCTCGGATCGTCGTTGATGTCCATCGGAATGGTCTGTGCCAGCTTGCCGGACGGGCTGACCTTGCCGAAGATCACGTCGGCGAGCGCCGGACCGCCCGCCTGGCCAAGCAGCCAGGATTCGAGGATGCCCTTGGCGTTGCCCGCCCATGGTGCCACGGAGACGACGGATCCGTTGGACAGCACCACGACGATGTTCTTGTTTTCGGCGGCGACGGCTTTGAGCAGTTCGACCTGCTTGGCTGGAATGTCGAGGGTTTCACGGTCGAAGCCTTCGGATTCGGCGGCTTCCGGAAGGCCGAGGAACATGAGGACGACGTCGGCGTTTTTGGCGGTTTCGACGGCTTCGGCTTCGAGCTTGGCGTCGGCCGGTTCGAGGTCGAGGGTGAAGCCCGGTGCGAACGCGACGTCCGCTCCGCGTTCGGCGAGGGTGTCGAGGAAGCTGGTCATCTTGGTTGGGGTGATGTGGGACGATCCGCCGCCCTGGTAGCGCGGGGTGCGCGCGAATTCGCCGATGACGGCGATTTTCGCGTTTGCCGCGACCGGCAGGATGTCGTCGTCGTTTTTGAGCAGCACCATGGATTCGACGGCGGCCTGGTGGGCCACCTCGTCGTGGGCGTCCACGTCGAAACGGTAGTTCTCGACGCTCATGGCGGCACGGGTCTTGTTCACGAGGTCGACCATGCCTTGGGCCATGCGGTCGAGCTGTTCGGGCTGGATGCGGCCGTCACGTGCGGCGTAGACGATCTGGTCGTCCGTGTAGCTCGGCGGCATTTCAAGGTTGAGGCCGGCGTTGAGGGAGGCGACGCGGTCGTGGTCGGCGCCCCAATCGCTCATGACGATGCCTTCATACCCCCATTCGTCGCGCAGCACGTCGGTGAGCAGCCAGCGGTTTTGTGCGGAATGCACGCCGTTGATGCGGTTGTAGGAGCACATGATGGTCCATGGCTGGGCGGTTTTGACGATGTGTTCGAAGGCCGGGAAGTAGATTTCACGCAGCGCGCGCTGGGAGATGTTGGCGGATACGCGCAGACGGTCGGTCTCCTGGTTGTTGGCCGCGAAGTGCTTGAGCGAGGTGCCCACGCCCTTGGACTGCACGCCGGCGACGATGCCGACTGCCTCATGGCCGGCCAGATACGGGTCTTCGGACCAATATTCGAAGCAGCGGCCGCCGAGCGGATTGCGCTTGATGTTGACTCCGGGGCCGAGGATGACGGCCACCTTCTCCTGGATGCATTCCTCCGCCATGGCCTCGCCGACCTTGTGGATGAGTTCCGGGTTCCAGGAGCTGGACAGGCCGGCTGCCGGCGGGAAGCAGGTGGCGGGCACGGAGTCGTTCAGGTCGGTTTCGCCGGTGCTGGATGCCAGGGATTTGCGCAGTCCGTGGGGGCCGTCGGTGATCATGTAGCCGGGAATGCCTTTGGTTTCCACACCCTGCAGGTGCCAGGCGTCGCCGCCGGAGGTGAGGGACGCCTTCTCTTCGAGGGTCAGGTCGTTGACGGAAGGATAAGCGGTGTCGCTCATGAGCTGCCTCTTTCGTATGTCTTCTGTGTTTCTGGTGCCTTTCGGCTATTTTCTCGGCCGTCTCGCGATTGTTTCGCGGTGGGACTTCAACCCCGAATTCCCTACCTACCGATTGGTAGGTACTTTATCAAAAAACAATCCTCAACACGCCAATCATCTTTGGAAAAGAAACCGACCGACCGTAAAGTGAATTGCATATTCCAATAACCTCCAGCAACGACGGGAGCACATTATGGCCAACGACGAAGTCGACCGCAGAAGCGCGATTCTCAACGCGGCGGTCGAATGTTTCGGCACGCTCGGCTACTACGGCACGTCGCTGCAGCGCATCGCCACCATGGTGAACCTCACCAAACCGGGCGTGCTGCATTACGTCGGCAGCAAGGAAGGGCTGCTGCATGCGGTGCTCGACGAAATGTACGACCGTGAGACCGAGGACGTCACCGCCGGCATGGTGCGCGACGAGCGTCCGCTTATCGCCGAAATGTGGCGCAGGACGGTGGCGGTCAACGCCAAACGTCCCGAATTGGTGCACATGTTCTCCACGCTGAGCGCCGAGGCGCTCAATCCCGACCATCCGGCGCATGATTATTTCGCCGAACGCGAGGAACGTATCGTGGAAGTGGCCGCGAACATCCGCTGGCATGTGCCGGAAGGCGTTGACGCCGAGCAGGTGCTGCGTTCCGGATTCGCGATGATGGACGGCGCGCAGCTGCGTTGGCTGCGGGTTCCGGGGCGCGATTTGAACGAAATGTGGGCGAGTTGCGAGGACGTGCTCTTCCCCCTGCCGCAGTGGGAGGGCTACCGCTGACCATGAAATATCTGTTGGCACCGGATTCGTTCAAGGAAGCCGCTTCCGCGCAGGCCGTGGCTGAGTCGATGCGCCGGGGCGTGGCGGCCGGCGATCCCGGCGCCGAATGCCGCATGATGCCGTTGTCCGATGGCGGCGAGGGATTGACCGACGCGCTGGTCCAGGCAACCGGCGGCGAATTGCGATCGGAGCACGCGCATGACGCGCTGGGCCGGCCGATCATCACACGATATGGATTCCTTGGCGAGGGCGGTTTCGGAACATCTCACGATGGAGAGAATCCTCGCACCGCGGTGGTCGAGTTGGCTGCGGCGAGCGGCATCGAGCGCATCTCCCCCGCCGACCGCGATCCGTTGGCGGCGTCCACTTTCGGCACCGGCGAGCTGATTCGCGCCGCGATCGACGCCGGAGCGGAACGCATCGTACTTGGATTGGGCGGCAGCGCCACCACCGACGGCGGCACTGGCCTGGCCCGAGCGCTCGGCCATCGTTTCCTCGATGCGGACGATTGCGAGCTGCCGCTTGGCGGCGGCGCACTCCCCCGGCTTGCCCGCATCGACGACACCGAGGTTCCCGACGACGTGCGAAACATCCCGATCGTATTGGCATGCGACGTCACCAATCCTCTGACCGGGACGGACGGCGCCGCCGCCGTGTTCGCGCCGCAGAAAGGCGCGAACACGGAACAAGCCGCATTGCTCGACTGCGGTTTGGGCAGGCTCGCCGACGCCATCACGGCACTGAACGGTCGCAAAATAACAGATAAGCCGGGCGCGGGCGCGGCGGGCGGCACCGGCGGCGGCATGCTGGGCCTGTTCAACGCGACCATGCGCCCCGGCATCGAGTTGGTGCTCGATTTGCTGCATGCACGCGAGGCGTGCGCGTGGGCCGATGTCGTCATCACCGGCGAAGGGTCGATCGACGGGCAGACGCCGTACGGCAAGGTACCGAGCGGCATCGCGCGACTGGCGAAATCGCAAGGAAAACCGGTTATCGCCATCGGAGGAAAAGTGACGCGCGATCCGAACGTCACCGCCGCGCTCAACGAAGCCGGCATCGTCGCGACGTTCGGCATCGCACCCGGCCCAGCCGCTCTGCCGGAACTGCTCACCGGAACAAAACGCAACGTGGAGGCCACCTGTGCCGCCATCGCCAGTCTGCTGAGCGTCGCGCGCGAATGCTCATCGAGACCTCATCAATGAGGAACAGGAACCCCGCCTGTTGCACCGGTATTGAGGACTACTTTGGGGTCATCATCAACAGGCCACTCGCCTGAACTAGATTTTCACATCTGCTTACGGTAAGTATTCACGCAAGAGCGGAACCGCGAAATCAACTTCGCCGCAACCGGTCTGACGAATGACATATGCATCCAGCAACCGCTTGCGAATATGTTTGGCATTGTCGATATCAAAATTATCAAAGCTATCGAAAAACGACAGAAGTGAAGCCTTCCACCGCGCATGACCAGCTATGCGGCGCGCTTCGAGAAGCGGAACATGAGCAGGGCCAGGATCTCACCCGTCACGGCCATGCCGAAGAACACCCACATGCTGGTGGAAAACCCGGCGACGTAGGCGGCCGCGGACTTCATGCCCGCGACACGGTTCGCTGCGGAGAATTCGGCGATCAGCGTGGACGCAACCGCGGTGCCGATAGCGCCGGCGAGCTGCTGCACGGTGTTCATCACCGCGGAGCCGTCGGCGTTCATCACAGCCGACAACTGGTTCAGCGCATGCGTCTGGTCAGGCACGAGCACGAATCCGGATGCGGCCATGAACAGCGCGTAGGCGATCGCGACGGCCCATTCATGCGCGCCGCCGAGCAGCATCGAGACATCCATGATTGCCACGCCGACGAAACCGCAGGCGATGAATTTCGGCGGGAAATGCGCTTTCAGCGCGCCACCGATCAGCGGTGCGGAAATCGCGCCGATTACCGCACCCGGCAACAGAATCAGCGCCGCAATCATACTGGTATGACCCATGCCGCGCTGCAACAGAATCGGCAGCAGGAAATTGACACCCAGCACACCGCCGGATGACATGAGCAGAATCAGCATGCCCAGCGTGAAACCGGGGAATGCGAACGTGCGCACCTCGATCAGCGGATGCTCCATCCTCAGCTGCACGGCGGCGAACACACCCAGCACCACGATCGCGCCGACAAGCACCGTCCAGAAGCGCCAGTCGCCGTTCCACTGCGCGAAGAAGCTCGCCGCCACGATGATGCCGGCCAGACCGGCCGCCACCAATACCAGCGACGGCACCGACAGATGCCCCTTCCCGCCGTGGCGGATGTCGGGGACGGTAGCGCATCCCAGCACGAGCGAGATGAGCAGGAACGGGATCATCGTATAGAAGATCCAATGCCAGTTGAGGAATTCCATGACGAGCCCGCCGAACACCGGGCCGATGGCCGGGGCCGCGCAGGTCACCAGACTGACCAGGCCAAGCATCATGCCGCGTCGGTTGAACGGCGCTTTCTCGAGGATGATGTTGGTCAGCAATGGCAGCGAGACGCCGGTGCCCAACGCCATGATGAGCCGCGCCGCGAGCAACATCGGAAAGTTCACGGCGAGCGCGCCGACCACCGTACCTGCCGAGAACAGCGCCACGGCGGTGACGAACAGCCCCTTGGTGGGGAATGTGCGCACCATGAACGGTGAGGTGGGGATGGCTATGGACAGGAGCAGCAGATAGCCGGTGGTGAGCCATTGCACCACGTCGGCGGAGATGGAGAACTCCCCCATCAGCGTGGAGTAGGCGATGTTGAGCGACGTTTCGGATAGGATGCCGAGGAAGGTGAGGATGGCAAGCGCCACCACCACGATGGTAAGTCTGCCCTCGCTCATATATCTGCTTGGCTGTGGCCCCTCCCGCATCGCCTTTGCCGGCTGTTCCCGCCGCTGTTCGCGTTCCGTCATGATCTGCGACTCCTTCCTTTTCGTCATGGGTGACCGCATCGTTTGCCGCATGGCTCGATGGCCCTCCGGCCTACCGTTTCTCCGCCGTATGAGATCGAGGATCGCCGCCCGCCATCAACGTTTCGACACGTGCCGGCCAGGCGTCGGCCACCTTCGTGGTCCATTCCCCTCCCCAGTCCGTGTCCATCAGCCGATGCATAGCCTGCAGCGTGGCGACCGTGGTGGCGACGTCCTGCGGGCTGATGCCGGACAGCACGCCACGCAGATGCTCATGGAACTGGTGCACGTACAGTTCGCGGATTTCCTCGGCGGCTTCGGTCAGGCTCAACGTCACCGCACGGCCGTCGGCTTCGGATGCGTGCTTGACCACAAGGCCTTTGACCACCAGTTCGTTGACAAGCTTCGTGATGCTTGGTGCGGTTACTCCCAGAAAGGCGCTGATGCCGCTGACCCGTGCGGCGGGAGCCGGGGATCCGGCACGATGATTGAGATTCCAGATGGCGTCGATGACATGCACGTGACGAGGCTTCATGTTTTTCGGCAGTTCCGGCAACGCTTCGGTGATGCGTTTCGCCATCCAGCACACGTCGATCAGATCACGCACGTCGTCCAGGGACAGTTGTCGTTGCCCGCTTCGCGATTCCACCATGGCACCCTATTCGTTACTAATAGTCATTACTAAAGGTAAGTATATGGGTGCTCCGGACAACGGGATCGCAGCCTTGGCCCATCAGTCTTCAAGGCATGTTTTCACAACCCGACGCCAACAAGTCCGGGCGCGCACCCACTGGATGCATGCCCGGACTCCACGGAAATCCCAATGGCCTTTGCGCTACACGCGACGGGCGGCGAGCTCCCCGCCCACCCGGTCGACGCGCTTGTCGAGGTCGTAGAAGAAGAGCAGCGCGGCCATAACCACGACCATGGCGACCGGCACCCACACGAAGGTGTTGACCATGGCGGAGACGGTGGCATCGGACCGCACGGCGAGCGAGCCGTCATATCCGCTGGCACCGAGTATCCACGCGATGGCGGCCGAGGAAACGCCCATGGCCACCTTCATGGAGAAGCTGGACGAGCTGAACACGATGCCATCGGACCGCACGCCGCTGCGCCATTCGCCATATTCCACCACGTCGCCGCTCATGGCGTTGAGCGCGGCGTTCATCGGGATGATGCCGACCATGCGCACGATGATGGAGACGAAGAACACCCACAGGTTGCTCGGATCGACGAACACCAGCAGACTGCCGACGGCGACGAGCACCAGGCCGGCCATCGAGGCGTTGCGTTTGCCGAACCGGGCCACGAGCGGTCCGGCGAACGGCAGGCCGATGACCATGGGGATCACTGTCGCCAGACCGATCACGGCGATCAGATTGGAGTTGCCGAGCACGTACTTGGCGATATAGGCGGCCATGCCGTTGTAGGTCCACAGCGCGAAGTTGAGCCCCAGCGTGAGCCACCAGTACTTGTTGCGCGCAAGCGCCTTGAAATGGTCGCCGACGGGAATTCTGCCGACGCGCCCATCCACGCCATCGCCCGGTTTCATGGACGCGATCTCATGCGTATTCGCGAAGGTGAACCAGTAGCCGAACGGGATCATCACGGCGATCGCCCCGAAGAAGACGCTCCAGCCGAGGGACGAACCGCCGAGGAACTCACTCCCGACACCGGTAAACCGGTAAGCAAACTGAATCTTGGACGCTTCGGCGCGGGCTTCATCTTCTTCTGCATCGTCTTCATGATGTCCGGCACCATCGGATCCACCGTGCTGCTCCCAGCCCGCTTCAACACGCTCGGCATCGGTCAGGGCGAAACGATCCTCGGCACGATGAACTCCATCGGCATCATCTTCGCCCTGATCTCCAACGTCATCTTCTGCTCGCTGTCCGACGCCTCCCACAGCCGTTTCGGCAAGCGCACGCCATGGATCATCATCGGCGGACCGATCGCCGGCATCGGATTCTACCTGACCTCCATCTCCCCGACGCTGCCGACCATCGTCGCCTCCTGGTCACTGCTGCAGATCAGCCTGAACTGCATGATCGCGCCATGCGTGGCAATCCTGTCCGACCGCGTTCCGCAGAAATACCGCGGCTCCATGTCCGCATTCTACGGCGCGGGCCAGATCGTCGGCCAGTCCATGGGCACCATCATCGGCTCCGCCTTCATCGATGCTCCGAAGACCGGCTTCATGATCGACACCATCTGCTGGTGCCTGTGCGGCATCGGCACCGTGCTCCTGCTCCCGCGCGAACTGTCCGCGGCCACGGCCGACGCCGAGAGATTCGACATCAGGCAGATCGCCATGCAGTTCCGCCCGCCGACCAAGGGCGCGCGCGATTTCTATCTGGCGCTCGTCGGACGTCTGATGCTCATCTTCGGTTACAACATGATCGTCGGCTACCAGCTGTATGTATGCATGAAGTACATCGGACAGGACGCCAAGGCCGCGGCCTCCACCGTGTCCACCATGGCCGTGATCACCATGGTCGTCCCCCTCGTCGTACCCCTGGTCTCCGGCCCGATCTCCGACAGGATCGGCAAGCGCAAGCTACCGGTGTTCGTCTCCTCCACCATCATCGCCATCGGCATCGCCGTGCCGTGGGTGCTCAAGTCCCAGTTCTCCATGTTCGTCTACGCGGCGCTCATGGGCCTCGGATACGGCATCTACATGGTGGTCGATCAGGCGCTGAACGTCGACGTGTTACCGAACCCGAACGAGGCCGGCAAGGCTCTCGGCATCCTGAACCTCGCCAACACACTCGGACAGGTTATCGCGCCGATTGTCGTCTCCTCCATCGTGGTGGCCACCGGCGGCTACTTCTTAGTATTCCCGATCGCCATCGCGGCCGTAACGATCGGTGCCGTGGTGATTCTGTTCATCAAGAAGGTGAAGTAGCCGCCGGCGGATCGTAGGACCACGCATTCACAGGCGCGCAAGGGCCGTTCCTTTCCGAGGGTTTCAATCTCTCCACCGGTTTTTCGAAAAGGAACGGCCCTTCGCCATGGCAAACCCCGTAGCTGGCATCGTTCCGTAGGTGGCTCTGCCGTTCCGTAGGCGGTCACCTGCGGCATCGGCGATGAGAAACGGCCGTATTTGAGCCGTTCCTTCAGTGACCATCCGACCCCAATCACCTACGGAGTCTGAAAACCACCTACGGAAAAACCGGACCTTGTCGGCAGTCGCCAGGTCCTAGGCACCACCCGACCGCATATACGCGCGGAACCGATGCGGCACCCCGACGAATCATTGCAAAACCGGCCATACAAGCGATGCCCGCAATATGCGCGACATGCGCTGCGTCGATTTGTGAAATCACCTAAATCATAGTAAACTACCAAGTGGTAATTAAAGGACACCGCTTCAACGAGGAAAGTGAGCAATCCATGACCAACACCACCGACCTGCCATACAAGAATCCCAACCTGCCTGCCGAAGAACGTATCACGGATTTGCTCGGACGCATGACCCTCGAAGAGAAGGTCGGCCAGATGATGCAGCTTGACGCGCGCAGCGGCGATCTGGATGACCTGATCGTCAACAAGCACGTCGGCTCGATTCTGCACACCTCCCCCGCGGACCTGCCCCGCGCGGTCGAGACCGTGAACACGAAGACCCGCCTCGGCATTCCGCTGATCATCGGCGACGACTGCATCCACGGCTATTCCTTCTGGCCAGGCTCCACCATCTTCCCATCCCAGCTCGGCATGGCAACAAGCTTCGACACGGCCAAGGTTCAGGCCGCGGGCCGTGCCACCGCCGAAGAGGTCTCCACCACCGGCGTGCATTGGACGTTCTCCCCCGTGCTGTGCATCGCCCGCGACACCCGTTGGGGCCGTGTGGACGAGACGTTCGGCGAGGATCCGTATCTTATCGGCGAGATGGCCTCCGCCATCGTCAAGGGCTATCAGGGCGGCGCCAAAGCTGGCGAGCCGCTCGCCAAGGATGCGATTCTGGCCTGCGCCAAGCATTTCGCCGGCTATTCCGAAACGCAGGGCGGCCGCGACGCTTCCGAAGCGGACCTGTCCCACCGCAAGCTGGAATCGTGGTTCCTGCCGCCGTTCGAACGCGTGGCGAAGGAGGGTTGCGGCACGTTCATGCTCGGCTACGAATCCATCGACGGCGTGCCGGTCACCTTCAACAAGTGGCTGCTGTCCGACAAGCTGCGCGGCGACTGGCACTACCAGGGCACGCTGATCACCGACTGGGACAACGTCGGCCGTTCCGTGTGGGAGCAGAAGGTCAAGGCCGATTACGTGCACGCCGCCGCGGACGCGGTCAAGGCCGGCAACGACCTGATCATGACCACGCCGAAGTTCTACGAAGGTGCGATCGAAGCGGTACGCACCGGATTGCTTGACGAATCGCTGATCGACGAAGCCGTGTCCCGCATCCTCGCACTCAAGTTCCGCCTGGGCCTGTTCGAAGATCCGCGCCTGCCGGACCAAGAGCGCATCAAGACGGTTATCGGTTCCAAAGCCCATCAGGAGCTCAACCTGCAGATCGCACGCGAATCCGTGGCGTTGCTGAAGAATGACGACGCATTGCCGTTCTCGGCTGCGGCGGGCAAGCGCATCGCCGTGGTGGGGCCGCTTGCCGATGACGCGCAGGAGCAGTTGGGCGATTGGGCCGGCAATTCCGGTCAGGTCAATTGGATGCCGGATGGCCAACCGCGTGAGATGATCACCACCGTGCTTGACGGGTTCAAGCAGCTTGCGCCCGAAGGATGCGAGGTCGTGTATTCGCGCGGCGCGAACATCATCGACCTGGTGGACGATCCGGAAGGCGAGTTCTATCCGGACGGCCAGCCGCGGCCGAAGCTCGGCGTCTCCGCCAAATTCGACCAGCAGCTGCTGGATGAGGCGGTGGACAACGCTCGCCGTTCCGATCTTGTCGTCGCCGTCGTGGGCGATGTGGTGCAGCTGGTCGGCGAGACCTGCTCCACCGCCACGCTGGAACTGCTCGGAGGGCAGAACGCTATGCTCGAGGCGCTTGCCGACGTGGCCCGCGAGACCGGCAAGCCGCTGGTCGTGGTGCTGATGAGCTCCAAGCCGCAGGTGATGCCGGCATGCGTGATCGGCACGAATGGCGTGATCGTGGACGAATCCACGGCCGATGGCGTCAGCGCGTTCATGTGGGCGCCGAATCCGGGTATGAAGGGTGGCCAGGCCATCGCCGAAATCATTCTTGGCGAAACCGAGCCGAGCGGACGTCTGCCGATCACCTTCCCGCGTCATGCGGGCCAGCTGCCGGTCTATTACAACCAGATCCGTGGCCAGCACGGCAATCGTTATGCCGATCTCACGCAGGATCCGGCGTTCGCGTTCGGCGAGGGCCTCGGCTACACGACCTTCGAATACGGCGAACCGACAATCACGAACGTTCCGGCTTCCGGCACGTTCGCCACCACCGATACCGTGCATGCCGAGGTTGCGCTCACCAACACCGGCGAGCGCAAGGGCACCGAAGTAGTGCAGTTGTATATCGGCGATATCGTGACGTCCTACAGTTGGACGGACCGCGAGCTCAAGGCGTTCCAGCGCGTGGAGCTTGAGCCGGGTGAGACCAAGACCGTTGCGTTCGATATTCCGGTTTCGGAGTGCACCATCGTCGATTCGGATGCTAACCGTATCGTCGAGCCGGGCGAGTTCGAGGTGTTGATTGGCCATTCGAGCCGTCGTCGCGATTTGAAGCGCACCACGTTCACTGTGGCGTAGTTGTATGCGATAGTGCGATTGCGTTGCGTAACCACATTGCGTAATCGCACTATTCAATACCCCCTTTCGCTCACGCAAAGTAAATCAAGCCGTCAATATACGTATGTGAGCGAAAAGGGGTAATCGTATGCCATTATGCAAAATCGCAAATGGCGGAATTCCAACGTTTCCTATTTCTAAAATCAGATAGTTCAGCGCACGTATGCGCAAAAACGCACTTTTCCGCAATCCGTGAGCAAAAGGGTGGCTTGCGATTGGACTCGCGCAAGCCACAAACCACCAATCAAATCGCAAATCGCAATCCGTGAGCAAAAGGGTGCTTCACGCAAACCAAACCGCAAAACAAACCGCAAGTCCAAAAACCGCAGGTCGAAAAACGAAAGCAGATAGACAATCATCAGAATCACGCAATCGCAACCAACCGGCGGAACGGACACGACCAAAACAATAAATCCGAATCAGCGGTAGGCGTCCCACAGGGGCTCGGGGAACAGCAGGTTTTCCATTTCAGCCCATTCTGCGCATAGGTCGACTTCCGGTTCGCGCAGCCACCACAGTTGGATGCCGTCCATGATCTCCATGGCTTTGCGCACCACTGGCCGCATGCTGTCGGCCCATGCGCCCAATTGCGGCGGAACCACCCATGGGTATTTCGAATAGTGCTCCCAAATACCGTCCATGCGTTCCATGAATTCGTCATGCAATGGATGGTCCGGGTTCAGGGATTCGGCCGACAGCACGGTGAACAGCTGCACCATCATGCGGCGGCGCGAGTTATGTTTCACCAGGTAGCGCAGGTATGCGGGGAAATGCGGCGCGGATGGGTCGCTGCCCGGCATGCTCGAAGAGAAGAAGTCCTCCGGCGTGCCGGTCTGTCCGTAGTATTCGTCGAATACCAACGCCAGCATTGTGTCTTTGTTTTCGACGTATCGCAGCACGCCTTGTTTGGAGATGCCGACCCGATCGGCCACGTCCTGGATCGAAATGCCGTTGAATCCGCGTTCGCTGATGAGCTGCACCGCCGCATCCAGCACTTCCGCACGACGCTCCTGCGGCGATTTGCGGGTACGTTTCGAAGTCTCTTCCTCTGCCATGACTCCGAGTCTAATGCCCTTTGCGTCGATTGCCGTTGATTGACGGCGCCGATGCCACGTCATCGTGGGGCGTATCCGCTTGAATCCATCCATGACGCCATACGCGGGTTAGATCCCACGCTTCGAGATTGCCGCCGTTGCGCGGATCTCGCGGCGGTTTTCCCTCACCACTGCCCGGTTTCGCGGAGCGTGCAAGCTGGTAGCTCCAATAGATCTGTCCTGCTGATGCGTCCCATGCCGCGCGTTGCAATCGCGATACTTGACGGTATGCGTCCGCTCGGTTTCGGCCGTGCAGGGCCCACCGGTTCTCCACGCACCACTCGCCCACAAGTACAGGGATATGGCGGGCCGCCGAACGGATGGCGATTTCGCGCGCACCCACCAGCATTCGGTACAGCCATGGCAGGTGCCGCGATTGCAGGTACAGTCGGCGTGCCGGTCCCGCGAACAACGGTTCCTCCATGGCGATGAGATATTGATGGGTGTCGAGCATGACGTTGCACATGCCGGCGCGACGGAACCAATCGCCCCAGCGGAGCAGTCGGAAGCCGTCATGGAATACGATCAGGGTTTCCGGACGTAGTATGGCGCGCAGCCGGGTGTAGGCGTCACGGTAGAAGCGCTTCAGAAACCGTAGTGGGACATGCGTGCTGCCGGAGGCCTCGCGGACGTCCTTCGCCGTATTCGACGTGCCATGGAACACCGACCAGCTCACCGGTTCGTTGAGCACTTCGATGCTGTGTAGGGTCGGCTCGTCACGATATCGGCGGGCCAATCGTTCCAGCACATTCAGCGCGTATTCCACCAAGTCCGGATTCTGCGCCCATTTGCACACGCCCGTCAGACCGCCGTTGTCGAAACCATTCTGTGAGCCGGGCACGGTATGCAGGTCGATCATGATCTTCAGTCCCGTCTCCCGCGCCCAACGGAACGCGCGGTCGAGGTATGCGATGCAGCCCGGATGTCCGGGCCAGTCGCCGAAGATGAAATATGGTATGGGAATGCGCACGAGATTGAGCCCATGGTCGGCGATGATGCGGAAATCCTCCAGGGTGATGTAGGCGTCGCGGTGCCGGCGCAGTTCCTCGGCGAGATTCCGCTCGGACCAGAGGGCGCCGTGCGTGCGATGCATCCAGATTTCGTCGTCTTCGGCAGTGCGAACGAACGGTTCCGGATCCATCCATTTCTCCAGCACCAGCCAGTTACCGAGGTTCACACCGTTGATTCGCTCGTCGATGCCCAGCACCATGCATCCCACCGCCTTTCTGTACGGGGTTTCGCCCGGCTTGCCGTTTCCGCCTATTCAAAAACCAAACAGCCCAAACCAAACCCCTATTTCAGCCCAATGGGCCAAGGAACGCAACGTTCGCAACGTTCCTTGGCCCATTGTATGCGTCCTGCAATCAGCCACGCGGCCGGTTGGAATCGGACCACGGCCGGATTGGGGTTTCGGAATGATCGTGGCCGGATGGGCGGGATCAGTCGACCGGCTTCGTCTCGTCCGCCTCGTAGTCGAAGAAGTCGAAGTCGGCAGTCTTCTCATGCAACGCGGCGTCGGTGACGGCGACGCCGACCATGGTGCCGGTGAGCAGCTTGTAGTTCCAGTAGTAGAAGCCGCTGCCCTTGCTCCATGCGGCGAGCTGGGATTCGGCCACGCCCTGGTACAGCGAGCGCTTCTGCTCGGCGGTCAGGGTCTCGGCCTGCGCGCCTTCCTCGCCGTTGAGCACGCTTTGGCCGCCGTGGGTGTCCACGCCGCAGCCGACGGAGTTGAACAGGCACCACTCCCCCACGATCACCGGGAAGTATTCGCTCATCTCGGCGATCGTCGGCGCGTAGGTGTTTCGCACGAAGTCGTCGTAGCCTTCCACGGTCTGCGGGCAGCCCATCATTTCGGCGGTCATGAGGTACTGGTGGGTGTCCACGTTCTCGAATTCCGGCGCAAGCCTGCCGTCATCCCCGCGCATGAAGTCCTTCCACTGTTCGATGTCGAAGCCGTCGTGGAACACCACGGCCTTGTCCGCCGGCAGCGCGCCCTTGTCGGCGTCGCGCAGACGGTGGTAGGCGGTGACGTAGAAGTCCTTGAGCCAGTCGAATCCGATCGGGCCGGTGCCTTCGGCGAGCTCCGGGTCGACCGCCTTGTAGCGTTCGGTCACGTTCATCATCGGCCAGGAGGTGGTGGTGTTCGGCTCGTTGATGATCTCGATGCCCATCAGCGCCTAGCGATGGCCGTACCGCTTGGCGAGGCGTTCGAGCACGGACAGCACGAATTCGACTTCGTCGGGCAGCTGCGCCCATTTGCACACGCCGGAGATGCCGCCGTTGTCGAAGCCGTTCTGGCTCATCGGCGCGGTGCGCAGGTCGATGAGGATGGTCAGACCGTATTTTTCGGCCCAGTTGAAGGCCTTGTCGAGTTCGTCGATGCAGCCGATGAACGGCGCGCGGTCGCCGAAGATGAAGTACGGCACGGGGATGCGCACGGAGTTCAGCCCCCATGATGCGATGGTGGCGAAGTCGCGTTCGTTGATGTATTCGGCGCGGTGGGTCTTGATGCGGGCCTCGTAGACGGCCGGGTCGAGCTGCGTCGGCAGGTAGTATTCGTCGTCCGCGGTGGTGCCGTCGAACAGCGCCGGGCTCATCCACTTCTCCAGCACCAGCCAGTTGCCGAGGTTCACGCCTTTGATGTAGTCGGGATTCATGTGCACTCCTTCGTACGTCATGCAGTTTCTATTACTTAGTAACTACTTAGTTATAGTCTAATACATTTCCGTCCCACACGCAACCCAACCTCGGCGGCACCCCATCTCCGCCATCGACCTTTATATTTGAATATATAAGATCGATTGATGGAGGTGCCGGAATGCGATACGTGATGCGGATCTTCGACACTCCGCTGCTGGTGTCTTTCGTCAAATAAATCTGCGTGTCGTCACCAGTTAATCTGAACACCATCGGCGTTCAAAATGGACACCGTCAC
>ENA-ORLM01000445-ORLM01000445.1-human-gut-metagenome-genome-assembly--contig:-NODE-445-length-40536-cov-9.733088_pt1 | contig 40536 bp, 64 predicted proteins | sample MGYA00243063_ERZ508815 | MGnify/ENA primary metagenome ERZ508815 (study PRJEB26277, sample SAMN04329768) | human gut metagenome | biome: human-associated habitat | host: Homo sapiens | place: USA...
GACCCGCGCATTGCCGGAGACCCGCGCATTGCCGGAGACCCGCGCATTGCCGGAGACCCGCGCATTGCCGGAGACCCAGGCATCGCCGGAGACCCAGGCATCGCCATTGTTGGAGAGGTTTTCTTCTTTTTCAACAAAACCTCCCAGTTCGCCAGCGCTTACGTCGCCAAAAGAGACGAGAGCCTTAATACGGAACAGCTTCTTCCCGAAAACGTTCGTTACAAATACGGAAATAAGTTCAAATTTCTTCATGGCGGGATGCCTCCTTAAAATACAGTCCGCACAGCAGATTCAGCGCCAGCAGGGCGACGATGGTGGTGGGGATGTTGAGAGAACCGAGCGCAGCCAGCAGCAGCACCAAATCTGCGGTGATTGCCAGCTTGACGGCGGCACGGGGAAGTGATAGAATACAGTTAGAGCTTTTTGCGATGCTCTGTTTTTTTGCCGTTTCGGTGGTGGTGCACCGGGGCGGCGTTTTTGTTTTGGTCATCATTCTTTGATTTCCTCCCATTCAAAGCGGCCCTTGCCGCTGTTTCTCCACTGCCCAAGACCGCGCTTTGCGCCGTAGTCGAGGCACTCACGAACCATGTCTTCAAGCTTAGGGTCGAGACATTCGATTTCAAATTCTGCTGTTGCACCTGCGGGAACGCTCTCCGACTTTGCGATGCTGATGCGTTCGCCCATCGGAGTTTGCGCCCGCAGGGGGCGCTCGCAAAAATCAACCTTCATGCCGTGCAGGTCGTAGGGAATCTCGCGCGGGGTTACGAAGATGAGTCCATCAATAGCCTGCTTGTACGCCTTGATGGATGCGCAAGCCTTGCCGCCTGCATAGCCAGCCTTGCCAGCTTTGGCAAGCATTTTGCAGCTGTCCTTGAACATGCCTTTTACCTGATAGTCGTACAGGAACGGTGTGCCGTCAGCGGTTTTGGGGAATACCGTAATGCGGTCTTCGGCGTTCTGGGCCTTGATATTGTCCACTTCTTCGGTGGTGAGGTCGCTGGTAGGTGCCTTACTGGCAATGTAAGTTGCGAGAAGTTCTTCATTACTTGGGGAAGAACCGAGAACTTCTTCCAATAGGGTGATTTTTACTTTCATGGTGGTTGTCTCCTTTTTTAATAGAATCGGTTGCTTTTCGGCGCCTTCGCGTCGAATCTCAATGCAAGGCCTATGCCAAGCAACGTCGTGCCATTCCATGCCATCGCGTCGCAATGCAATGCCTTCGCGTCGAATTGCAGCACCCTGCCTCTGCCTTGCGCAGCTATTCCGAGCTATGCCTTTGCTGTGCTATGTACTTCCATTGCCATGCCTTGCTATTCCTTATCATTGCCGTGCACATCTATGCCGATGCGACGGTTTGCGTAACGCCGCGCCGCGGGGAGGCGCATAGCCTCTGCGAAACGACGCGCAGCTTCGCTTGGCCCCTGCTTATCGTTGCCATGCCGATGCCACGCAACGCCGAGCAAATCCATAGCTAAACAAGGATTGCACGGAGTTCTGCAAGCACGTTGTCGATGTGCTCTTCACGGGTAGGCATAGCGGCAGAAGATTTGCGCACATCCGCCACCGGGTAATACGTTGCAAATTCGTCAAGCGTGATGCCCAGTGCGGCGCATGCTTTGCTAACCTCCGGCCAGCGCCAATCAATGGCGCCGTTAATGCGGTTTGACATCTGCGTTTTAGACAAGCCGCAGACATCTGCAAGGCGTTGTTTGTTGTAGCCCTTGCTTTTGATAAGAGCCGTAAAAGCAAGGTTTGTCATGGTGGTTACTCCTTTCTTTCTGCGATCAGTTCACTTACAGACGCTTTCATCTTTCTAGTTATCGGCTAGCAAGTAATCAATCGGCACGCCGAAATAGTCAGCCACTTTCTTTAGCGTCGTGATGCTAGGACCGTAAGGCGATTTCTCCCACTTGCCAAGTGCGCCGTTTGAGATTCCGGCGCGTTCCTCAAGGATTGTGCGAGAAATATTGTTTTTTCGGCACAGCGCATCAATTTTCGAAATATTCACCTAGCAAAAGCTCCTTTCTAGTTGACTATTGCTAGAAAATATGCTACTATGAACTTGCGAGATTTATAACAGCATATTTTTAGCTAGTCCGCTGAATTTTAGTGGGCTTGGTTCTTTGTTGCCCTCTGTGCTGTCTATTATACTAGCTTATCGCCTAGTAGTCAATAGACTATGGCCTAAAAATATGCACAAATAGTCTATGTGATTTTTGTGGATAATGCTAAAACTGTAGAAACCATTCGTGCCCTGTGCAAAAAGAAAAAGACTAGTTTGACTAGGATAGAGGAAAAGCTCGGTTTTTCAAATGGGTATATCGGCAAAATGGCAAAGAGGCCAAGTTCACCGCCTTATGACAAACTGGTTGCAATAGCTAACGAGTTAGGAGTTACCGTTGCCGACCTGACCGGGGATACCGAAAACGAAAAAAAGCCCACCGCACAAGGCGGTGGGCTAAAACTCGATTCCTATGAAGACATCGATCAGTGGCTTGACACTTTAGATGGCAAAGGTCTTGATATGGTAATTGCGATGGCAGCAGCAAAGAAGGTGAAAGTCAATGAAGATAAATCCTGATTGCGTCCGCGATGTTATGCTCGGTCTTGAAGAACAGCTCGGTTTGTTCCTGAATGATAAATGCAGTATGGAGTTTGAATGTTCCAGCCCTGATAAGCTGAAAAAATCATCTTTTATGAGGGGCAAAGGCTATTCCAGGGAAGATATATTTTATTCTTGCTTGCAGGCTGCTGAAAATGGCTATATCGTGGCAGAATATCGAATAGACAAAGAACTCAGAACGATAGAGTTTTTTTATATTATGTATATCACGCCCAAAGGTCACGACTTTATTGCATCAGTTTCTAACCAGCAAACGTGGCAGGAAAAAATAAAGCCCACCTTATCAGCGGTGGGCAATGTGTCTCTTACTGTGATTGAAACGATTGCAAAGGGTGCGGTAACTGCATTTATTGAGCATCATCAATCCGGCTCTTAAAGGCATTGTGCGGGCGGAACGCCGTGTTTCCCTGTGCTGCAATTACACTGGCCGCAATAGCTCTGTCCAGCTCTAACGGAAGATTTTGTGCATCGTAAAAGTTCATGCCGGAGACTTCAATCAGTTTCAGCATTTTTTCGATGACTTCATCCTTTTTCTGCCTGTACTCGCTATCGTCGCACTTGTTGTAGACATCAATTCTATCCCGCATTGCTTGTCTCCTTTATAACCTCATTACAAATTGCAATAGCATCTTTTAGCGGTATTTCTCGCAAAAGCTGCTTTGCCTGCTCTCTTAAACTAAGTATCGTACTTTTTTGCGTGATTGTCAACGGTTCTTTTTTCATTTCAGATTCCCCCCAAAATAAATAAGGTTGTGATACTATGGCCTTTTTTGACTTTCTGAAGCCAAAACCAAAAGTAAATGTTTCCATAACTACACATGAGCCGACTAAAGATGAAATTGCAAAGCAGTATGCTGATTACTGCAAAGCACAAGCAGAAAAGCGGCACGCAGAACAGGAAGATCGTGCAAATGAGTATTTCTTGGAGCTTTCCGCCGATGACATTGCAGACAAAAATGGCCTAAAGCCAACAGAAATTTTAATGCTTTCTTATTTAGAGAAATATTTCAGCGGAAAGCCTGTTGCAAAGTTCTGGCATTATGATTATGGCGTTGATGACGTTTGGCCAATTATTAAAAAGCTAGAAACAATGGGTTTCGCCGAAAACGGGAAATTAACCGAAAAGGGAAAAGAAGAAATAAAAAATAACGAATATGTTTATTTTTGGCACAGAAAAGCTTACGCTCGTGCTGCTTTTTCCTTGGCAGAGTTTTGCCGCGCCGTAAACGCTCGAAGAGACATCCCATATCGGGATTTAATATGGGGAAAATACAATAAACTATATATGGAAGCAATTTCGTTTCCCAAAAAATGCCGTGATTTACGATATTCCATGTATGAGTTTTTGGTAGACGAAAAAAAGTTTAAAACGGCTTTTTCTATGCTACTTGAAATACCTTTTTATGATATGAACTGCCAATATCCTTTTATAGCTCCTAGTATTATGCAGGAACTAAAGAAAGCCCAAAAAAAAGCTGGCTTTACTGAAGAACAAATTTTTGATATGGCCAAAGGACGATACGGCAAGATGCTTGTTGAAAAACCAACTGTTCCTGCGATAGATGCCGCAGGTATTGTAACATCCTACATTTTTGGAAAAGATGGTCTCGCTCAAAGAGTTTTGAAATCTTACAACATTGATTGCACCCGGCTGTTTTTCGGAAACCATTGATTGTATTTTACACAACTACCAGTTGTATTTCAACAATTTCACAAAAATACTCATTTGTCAAGTCTTTATAATCCGCTTTTTCGGTCTTCTGCGCCCGTGTCTTGGTGGAACATCCAAATCAGGCAGTTTCTTCATGGTCTGCTTCCCTCCTTGCACGGTCTTGCAGCACAGCACGGTACAGGGCTTCAATGGTTGCCGCATTACGGTTTTGGTAATTCTTTAGACGTTCCACGTTATTCATTGTTGATTCCTCCTGTGTTTTCTGACTACAGTAAGAATCTTAACATGTTTTTTATACCATAGCTTCCATTTATTCCCATAGCATTTTTTGAAGAAATATTTCTTTATATTTTCTTGATTGCTACGGTAGGAAAATTTTACCGCATTTGAAGTGCAAAACATGTAAAAATTTGAGGGTGATGAAATGGAAAGTAGAGCTGATTTCCGAGAACGTGAAGGACTTATTCTTTCGCAGTGCCGGTTGGAATCCGGGCTTTCGCAAGAATATGTAGCCAGGCAGATGGATGTGAACATCCGCACGGTGCGCAACTGGGAAGAAGGGCTTTCCCCTATCCGAAGCGATGACCTGTTGATGTGGTTCACCGTCTGCAAACAATCCCCATGGCGCTGGCTGCAGCGCATCTGGATGCCGTCTGCATTCAGCGATACCGATACTCCAAACTGGACGGACGAGCAGGTAGACAAGGCACTTTCTGATTATATCGCTCAGATGCCGAGCCTGTACAAGCGCCGCCTGCTGTATATCCTTTGTGGGGCGCACGGGAGCGATTGGGCGGGCCAAATAGATTTGCTGTGTGCTAACCGCGCATACGTCTATGCAAAGCCGTGTACGCGTCTGCCAGGCCGTAATACAGAACTACCGGATAGATACCGTAACTGGGGATGACCCCTGCCCGGAAAGCATCAAGCCGGACTTTGACCGCCTGCAAATATGCCTGCAAGCCGGAGAAGCCGCCGTTCTGGCAGGTGACGGCGAATATAACGCAAGGGAAAAATAAAAAATCCCCTGCCGGTGGTGCCACACCAGCAAGGGATAAAGAGCCGTCAACACAAAAAAGTTGACGGCATTATTATAGCACATACAAAAAGGAGCCGCAATATGAAAAGGACAAATACCGCAAAATGGATTGAAAGCGCCGGGCGTTGGCAAATCAACGTGCAGAAGGACGGAGTGCGCAAGACGTTTACCAGCGCCAAGCCGGGCCGCACAGGCCAGAGGGAAGCTAACAAAAAAGCAGATGAATGGCTTGACATAGGCGTAAAGACGGAACGGACTAAGGTTTCTGACGCATGGGAACAGTTGCTACAGCAGAAAAAACTTGTGTCTGATGCAGAATACAAAAACATGGCATCGTTCGGACGCTCCCATTTGCTGCCAGCCATCGGGATCAAGTCAGTAAAAGCCATTACGGAACAGGATTTCCAAAAAATTATAGATTATGCGTTTCGCCATCCACAGGGGAACAGCAAAGAGCCCTTATCCAAAAAGACGTTACAGAACTATGCCAGCTACTGCAAGCAGTTTACGAATTTTTGCCGAAAATCAAAATGGACAACGCTTGAGCTTGAAGAGTTACAGATTCCGGCAGCATCCAGAAAAAAAGGAAAGAACGTGCTGACAGTTGAAGCGCTGAACACGCTGTTAAAAGTAGATACGACCATCATGCGCGGAAAATCTGTGCATGATGAATACATAAATTATTATAGGTTTCAGGTGCTAACAGGCATGCGCCCCGGTGAAATGCGGGGGCTGCGATGGGAAGACGTTGACGGGAATCTGTGCAGACTGAAGCAGGCAATCAATGCGCACGGTCAAATCACGCAGGGAAAAAACGAAAACGCATTGCGCACGGTAGTGCTATCCAGACGCGCAGTGGACGTGCTGGAAGCTCAGAAAGCCGTGACTGGAAAGCAGGAGTACATCTTCCCCATGGCATCCATGCACACCTACTACCACCGCTGGCAGCGCTATCAGCGCTCTAATGACATGCCGGAGCTGAGCCTTTACGAACTGCGCCACACGTTTGTGAGTATCGCAAAGGAGTTGCCGACTGGCGAATTAAAGCAGCTAGTCGGGCATAGCGAGGATATGGACACATACGGCACATACTCTCACTACATCGCTGGAGATGACGAACGGACAGCCCAAAACCTACAAGAAATCTTTGATAGATTGGTGGACTAAAAAGTACACACTAAAAGTACACACTTTTTTTCTTAAATGTATGAAATAATAGAAAAAGTATGTGATAAAACAAAATAATATAGCAATATACCGCTATATTTTTAATCACTAAAAGCATTGTGTATAGTTCGAGTCCTGTCACCTCGACCACAACAAATGCCGTAGATTCGTTTAAATCTACGGCATTTTCTTTTTCAAGTACACACTTTAGTACACACTCACCTATTTTCTCTGCAAGCTGTGTACCAAATCATTATACACATCCGGCCTCACTTCTTTCAGCGCATCCATAAACTCATCCAGCACACGCCACACTCGCCCGGTATCGGCCTTTTTTACAATCTCCAAAAATTCACTCATCCTGTAAACGCTCCAATTTCCGCATTACGCCATTATAAACTTTAGGGTTTGCTACATACAAGGCCGACATAAGCTCATCCAGCACGCTCATCGCATCCGTAAGGTTTACATTTGACACAGCCCGTAAAAAGTCACTGCTGCCAATAGCACCCCTTGTAGACGGCTCTGCCGCTTCGTAGTAGCGTACAGGCTCTCGCAGTTCTGCTTTCTGCGGAGAATGGGACGCATCTGCAAGACGCTGATTTTTCACAACATAAAGCGCAGCCAAATTTTTAACTCTGGTCATGGTGAGTTCGCTGTTTTCGATTTCGGCTATAGCGCCGTCAATCTCTCGCACGTCAACCATAGCCCTTACACCTCACTTTAACCGTTTCGCATCGTGTCAATGCAGCGCTGGATGACTTCCCTGTCTTTGCTGTCAGCCCCGCGCATAATATCTTCCATGCGGGAAATCAGAGAATCGCGCCCATCGTCCATGCTGTAGTGCCCGCGCACATAATGCGAACCGCGCCGCGCATAGCTGCTGCCGCGTCCATAATTGCCGCGCATGTTGGCGCTCCAATCACCATCACGGCTGTAATCTTCATCGCGGCTGTAGACGCCTTCTTCCAGCATGGTGATTTTGTCGATGTTCTTGATGGTGTCCGTGAGCTTATGCACCGTTTCAAGGTCGCCCGCGCTCATTTCGCCCTTTTTCCCGATTTCGTCAAGTTCTGCGCACAGCATGTCTTTCAAGTCATACAAAACTCTTTTACTCATGGTTTACTCCTTTCAGCTCACTCTCTCGACCACAAAGTTTGCGTTTGCAAACAAAACGGTTTGTGTGCTTGTATTTTCGGCGGCAACGGTCAGGCAGCAGCCGCGCGGAACTTCGACAAAAGCCGTGACGTAAATATTAAAATAGTTTTCTACTGCTGCCGGTGTCACGATTGCAGTCGCACTGTTCAGCGGTTCACCGTTGATGGCAAGCGCAGCCGTAATAGCTCCCACTGTGCCGCCGGTAGGGATAGCAATGTTTGCACCAAATCCCACTTTGAAACGGGCTTTGCACTGGTTTGTAATGCCGCGCAGCGTAACAATACCGGCGCCCTCTCTGTGTACGACACAGCCCTTACCCGCTACTGCCGTTTCCGTCAGAGGCACGTTCTGGCCTGCTGCTACGCTCACGGTATTGGCGTTTGTAAATTCAGCCATAAAATCATTCCTTTCAAAAAAAGATAGTGGCGGGACGATTGCCCCGCCACATTTTGCACTATCGGCACGGGGCCGAACATGTCAGATGTTCCGACAAGTTGCCGTATTCATTTTTAGCATCCGCAGCCGTTGCAGGTGCCGCAATTCCCATACTGATACGGAGCAGGGACGGGGAAAGCCGGAACAGGGCGGGGGTTGTAGTAAGCAAGCTGCCCGCTCATATAGGCTTTCAGCGTTTCATTCTGCGCAGCCTGACTTGCGGCAAGCTGTGCGGCAAAAAGCTGCTGGTTCTGCTCGGCAATCTTGGCATCTTTAGCCTCAATGCGCTGCGCCGTCAGTGCGTCAAGCACAGCGCGGGCGTTCGCGTTCTGGTTTTCGATGATGTCCCGAGTGCCGTTCTGGATAGTCTGGCGCGTGTCGCAAGCCTGCGTAGCAAGGTTGTAGTTTACGCCCTGGATAGCCTCGCGGGTCTCGCAGCAGCAATTCGCCTGCTGCATCTGCATGGCATTTAGCTGCTGCATAAATGCGGCCTGCTGGTTTGCGCGGCTGATTTCAGCCGACATAAAGCCCTGCTGCATAGCGTTCTGCACACCGTTGACAAGCTGTGCCTGAGCATAGAAGCCATCGCACAGGCCGTTGTTCACGACGTCGATTTTGCGCTCAACGTTGGCAAAATCACTGGTGAGGATGTATCCATCAACTGCGCCGGTGCTGCCGTTGCCGCCAAAGCCGTTGTTGCCCCAGTTGCCGCCCCAGCCGCAGAAAACGAAGAGGAAGAGAATAATAATCCACCACGCACCATCGCCGCCAAAGCCCCAGCCGTTGCCATTGCCCGTATTCGCGGGCTGAACAGGCATTGTCATAACAGTGCCGTCCGAAGAAAGACTCATGTTTAACTCCTTTCAAAAGTTGAATGTATTGTTCACCGTGCGCACGGGTTGAACCTATTTTAAAAAGCTCTGGAACTGCTGCGCCATTGCTTGCAGCTGGTTTAGCTGCTGCTGGCTCATTTTGCCAGATTGCAGCAGCTTTTGAACTTCTTGCTTCGGGTCGCCTTGGAAATTCTGTCGGAACTGCTGAAACTGCTGCATCATCTGCTGAAATTGTCCAATTGCGCCCGGCATTTTGCCGCCGCCAAGAGCGTTAAACAGAGGGTTGCTCATTGTCTGCCTCCTTTTTCTTGCGCGTTAAAGGTTTATCTGCCGCCAGCGCGTCAAAGCGGGCTGTCAACGCGTTGAACTCTTGCCGTGTGACATATTCCTCTTTAGGTTTTTGCGCGGTCTGTGCGGGCTGTTTCTGGCTTGCTGTGCGTTCCGAGTAGTCAAAAACGCGCAATGGCTGCGGCATACCGCTGGCATCGGTGGACTTAATGTAAAATGTACTGTTTTCGCTGTCCATCAGCAGTATGCTGTTCCCTGCCGCCACCATATACGCTTTGGCTCCTTCTTCACCCTGCACCCAGATAATAGGCGAGCTTTGCTGTGCCGGTTGCTGTTGCGGATATGCCGCTTGCCGGAGCTGTGTAAGCTGATCGGGCATGGCCGACGGCATCTGCTGCCCCATTGGATAATAGTTCGGCATATAGCCGGGCTGATACGGTACGCCAAACGCCATAGTCAATCATCCTTTCTGCCAGTAGTACAACGGCACTTCATCTCCGCTGTCCCATGTATCCAACCAATCCCCATTCTGCACGCACACAACATGCGTAGCCATTGCCAAAATATACGTGCCGTCCGGGTGGTCTTTTGCAAACTGCGCAACTGTGTAACAATCCGGGCAGCTGTTTGGCAACGCGTAGCGCTTTTGCTCTGGGTTTAGGTTGATTTGCCTGTATGCCATCTGCACCGCTCCTTTTTCCTTAATTGTACAAAAAAAGACGGCACAACGTAGGCCAGTAAAGTGCCAACATTGTGCCGTTTTTGGGACAAAATAAAAAAAGGCGCGGCCACAAAAGCAGCCGCGCCCTTTAAATTAGCCTATTTTGTTTTTGATGCTGCGAACGCGCCGTTTTACCGTGCGCTCGCTACAATTCAGTTCTGCCGCAATATCAGCATTGCGCCAGCCGCGCCGCCGAAGCTGCAAAACATCCGTTTCTTCATCGGTCAGCAAACCGCCGACAAAATCAAACTTTGGCATGATTACTCATCCTTCTTGTTCTTGCTTTCGGTCTGCGTGCCAAAATAAAAGGCCACAACCATTGTAACAATGGTCATGACCGTGTCAGGCTGTAATTTTTCCCGCAGCGCCAATGCCGCAAACACTGCAACGACAACCAGCGTCACAATGGTCTTTACCTTGAAAAGCGCTGCAATGTTCTTGATAAAATCACCCATAGAGCTGTACCTCACTTTCCGTCCAAATCGTGCAAACGCTGCTCATGCCGTTGCAGCGTTTCATCTTGCTCTTCGTTGTGCTCCCACAACCGTTTATGGTTCGCACTGTTGCTCTTGTCGTTTTCTTGCACTTGCTTGGCAACGCTGTCAAGCAGCGCTTTCAGCTGCGTGATACTGGTATTCAACTTCAACAGCGGTGTCGTGACCGTAATAATCAGTCCAGCAAGTACAACAATGTCCTTGACAATATCCCAATCCGTCATTCTTCACTTCCGTTCCTGGCGTCAGACCCATTCGCTTTTATACAGCCCTGCATCCGTCAGGCCGCGGCTCTGGCACAGCAGGTAAATTGCATCCGCATCTCCCTGGCTCACCGGCCCGATGGTAATCACTTGTAGCTTCCTTTCAGGCTTGTCCGCTGCGGGCAGCGCCTTTACCAGATGATTCAAATCAACCACGCTAGTGATGCCCGGCACGCTGCCCTGACCGTATTGGTGGATGTGGCGCGGCAGCGTCTTGTCGTAGTTCGTGCGCGTGTCGGCAAGCCAGCCGATGTAATCCTCGCACAGGTAGGCGTAGTCAATGTTTGCGCTTGCGAACGCCGTGAAGGTGTAAATGCCCGCCGTGAATCCGTGCGCTTTGGCTCTATCACAGAACGCCATTGCGATTGCCGTGCGCTGGTCTCTCGTCAGGTTGTCGGCGCGGCCATCGTGCGTCTCGTGGCTCCACTCAGCATCGAAAAACAGCGGGTATCCAGACGGGGCAAGGCTTGCGCAGAAGTCTGCCTCCTCGCGGGCTTCTTCCACCGTGATGGCCTGCGAGAAGAAATAAAAGCCGAACAGCTTTCCACTTGCTTTAGCCCCGGCAAGGTTGGCATCGTACTGCTCGTCTTTCATCAACTTCCCGCTGCCGTAGCCGCGATATCCGATGCGAATAATGGCGCGGTAGGGAACCTTTGCCCAGTCGATAGTGCCCTGATGGTGGGACACATCAATCAGCACTTCCTCGCCGCTTGTCTGCACAGGATGGCCACCGTATGTGCCCGCCTTGTTGGGTATGCCTGCATACGCAGTCGGGTCAAGGCCCTTGCTCGTGGCAGTTGCTCGCACTTCAAAGTGGCAGTGCGTCCATGTGCCTGCGGCGTTGCCGGTCTGCCCGACAACCGCCAGCACATCGCCAGTCTTTACTTTCTGCCCTACGCTTGCAAGCAACTTGGAGCAGTGGCAAAAATACAGGTAATTCACTGCATCCGGGGTCTGGTTTGCGTCCAGCTTCACGCAGACATAATAGCCCCATTCCCATGTCTTGTTGCTCTTGTTCGTCACGATGCGGGCTGTAACAACGGTTCCTGCAATGCTCTTGCCGTTGTAGCCGGGCATACGGATTTTGTCGTCATCCATACCGAAAACATCAATGCCGTCGTGCCTGGTCTTTCCTCCGCCGCGCGTGTAACCGTAGCAGCTGTACGGGTACTTCACAAGATTTCTTCCGCTAAAAATCATGGTATCACTTCCTATCATTCGTCTGTGGTATTTTCAGCGCCGTCAACCTCCGGCACATCCGGCGTCTCCGCAACCTCGTCTGCGCTCTCTCTCGCGTCCACCGCATCATAATACGCCTGCGCCAGCGCTTCCACCTCGGCAATGTCCGCCTCATCCAGCAGGCCATTGTCAAGGTGCGTGTACGCCTTGTCCAGCCAGAACGCAACGTCACGTCCTGCTGCAATCTCTCGCTTAATACTGCGCAGCGTTAAATCGTGCCGTGCTTTACTTTTAATCGCCATTTTATTTCTCCTTTCAGTTGATAGATCAGTTTATAGAAGCAACTGCTGCTTCCAAATCGGTGATCCGTTTAATGGGGTCTGCGCGTCCCATCACAGTCGCGCTGTCGGCATCGGTCAGCACGGTGTTCACACCTGCAAGCGCGGGGATGGGCTGTGCGCCTGTCGCGGTGAAGGGCACAGGCTTTGCCAGCTTGTAACAGACTTGCACAGGGGTTCCGGCTGCATACTGGGCGGCAAGATAGGCTTTCCAGTTTTCGAGAGTGGATTGCTCGGCTTCATGCTTAATTCTCAGGATGGGATATTGGTTCGAAACATAGTTGTATACCCATGCACACTTGTCAGAAAGAGTATTCATGTAGGGATTATCAATGATATATCTATCAGCATGTTGTGATTCTTTGGCAGCTGTTATATTATTTTGTGAACTGGGAGGGCCAAAGTCTGCAAAAGATGCCTCAAAATAGTCTTTTATTTGATTCCACTTCTCCGTCCCATCCAACGTCAGCATTTTCAACGTTTCCTGCCCCTCACCACTCACCGCGTCCACCTCACCGCCATACACGGTTTCCGGCAGGGTCAGGGTGTTGGTTTGACCGATATATGGTGTGTAGGTGGTGGGATTGGTTGTGCCGGAAACAAGCATAAGTTCAAGACATGCATCTATCACCGTGCCCGCTTTAAGAGTTTTTTCTGCGCCAAAAATTGAAACTATAATATCTGTTGGCTTGTCTAAGCTGCCAGTATTTATGAACTCACTGCCAATTGTTGTTTCGATCCAAGCTTGAGTGCTGCTAGGTGTAATTTTTTTTCTGAGGGTAATTAAAAGTGCATTGACTTCCAAAGAAGTACTAAATGAAGATCTTTTTACAGTATATGTTCCTGCAGGTAGGTGAATAATGCTGATTTGGGATGCGAATCCGTCCCTTTCCAGTGTGCCTTTCAAATGATAGCGCCCATCAGATTCTGTTGTAACACTGATTCCATTAACTAATTTTTCAATCGGAAGATTCAGCAGATTCTCCCCGCACCGTTCGACCGTCACGCTGTCCCTGCCCTTAATCGGGCGGACATTGTCAGGTGATGGGTCACCGCTGCCTTCCTGCACCGGCTCCCAGCTGGCCTTTACCCCCAGCGGATAACCCGCCACAGGGTAGCACACAACAGGGTTGCCGCTTTCTTCCAGCGGTGGGCAGAGCATATCAATGATGTGCTTGCTGCTCCACGGCGCGTCCTCGCTCACCGCCGCATCATCAATCTGTACGCCGTCCTTTCCGGCAGGCCCCTCCGGGCCAACCTCTCCCTGCGGCCCCTGCTCACCGCGCTCACCCTGCGGGCCAGTATCACCCTTGGGGCCAACCGGGCCAGTTTCGCCAACAGGCCCCTGCGCGCCGGTATCGCCCTTCTCGCCTTGTACACCCTGAACGCCCTGCTCACCTTGGGGGCCGCGCTTTCCGGTGTCGCCCTTCTCGCCCTGTGGGCCTCGCGGGCCAGTATCGCCCTTGTCTCCTTTGTCGCCTTTGGCTCCATCCTTGCCGTCAAATTTGCCGTTAGCCGCATCATTTCGCAAGTTATCGGCCACACTCTTTGCTTCCGCGCTGTTATTTTCTGCGTTAAGCGCAGCCTGCAAAACCTGCGTGGCAAGTGATTCACTGGGTTTAAACGGCTCAGTTCCACCAACGGGGCCGCGTGTAATCACGTTGTATCCCTGCGTTTTTGTGATGCGCTGCACACCATTGGCAACGCCGCAATACACGATAGTGCCCGTACCCTCATTGGCGGTTGCTTCGGCAGGCACATCAATCAGTCCGTTTTCCGGCAAACGGATTTCACGGGGTTCGCCCTTCGGCGGGTTAAACGTTGCCGTTACAGCAAGCCCGCTCCACGTATCGTCAAGGGTCACATGCAGCTGCTCGATACCGTAACTGCCAAAAGTGCCAAGCGATAAGTTCCCGGGTCGAACATTGTATCCTTTCAGCGATACTTCATGCAATGCCATTACACGCCCTCCAATCTGGCTTTAACCGCATACATACACTTTTCCGGCACCTCGCCGTCTGATAATCTCATAATATCAACTCCTTAACCGATGCAGAAATAAGGGCGAACGCCACGAGAATCGGAAGCTCCATAATGGTCCGCATCGCCGCCGATACCTGACTGTCGGGGTTTGCGCAGATCATGCCACGCACCCCATCTCTGGAATCAAGCTGTCCGACGCCAGATATGAACCGAACGGTAGGGGGGCAGGTTGTTGTGGGGCTGACCTCCACCCGCTGGATGGGTCGTAAGTGGTGTGTTGTCGTACTTGTCGTAGGGATGTGTTGGTGCATATTGCGTTGATGCGCTGGTTGCCATGTTGATTGCCCATCCGTGGAGCCGATGCTGATGGGACGGAATCTCTTGCACAGTGAGCGTATGCTGTGCTTCGCCGCCCTCGCTGCCCACGGGGTAGGTATCGCTGGCCCCCATCAGCATGCGGTCCTGCACCTGCACCCAGCTTGTGCCGGGCCAGCTGAGGGCAGGGTTCGTGGGGTTCTCTGTCTGCAAGTAATCTCCGATCCTGTACGGGCATAGAGCGGCCATATTTTGCACGATCATATTCCACACCGCCTTTCGGCAATATTCTCCGGATAGCTTTTTTGAAACGACGCATAGGCATGGTTGTGTTTCGGCATCTGCTCCCATGTCGTCCCCGGCCATCGCTGTGCCGGTTCTGTATTCGAAAACGTAACATAGACATCATCGATGTCATACGGGCAGTAGCCCGCCAGTACCTTGTCAATCAGCTGCTGGATAGCTGCCCAAGGGTTAATATTCATCCTGCTGTCACCTCCAAAACAAACACCGCCGCGCTCGTCGGCGCTGCGTTCGTATAAAACTTAACCACCCCGGCTCCGGGTTCCAGCGCGGCTACCATCCGCACTGCATCCGTAACTCTGGTTCGGTCACTTACGGCAATCCGGCTGTTTGCCGTCATCCCTGCCACCGTGACAGTGGCGCAGGTGGTGTAGTTGCTCGTGCTGCCGTCGTCCCAGGACACCGTGTAATCACCGATAGTCCAGGCGCTGGCTTCCACCGTAACCTTCACCGGCTTGGGCAGTTTTGCGTCGATTTGGGTCTTGCCGTAGAAATTTGAGTCGATTTGGGTCTTATCGTAATAATTCGCAAACTTACTGCTTTCATCAGTGTCCTTCCAGACACCCGTGTCGCTGTCCCACACCCAAATGGTATCAGTATCGCCCACAATGGCCCAGTTGCCGTCATAACCGGTATCGTGCGCGGCGTAAAGTGCCTCGTAATTCGGGTACCAGCCTACCGCGCCCTGGCTGACCTGCTGGGCCAGCGCGGCGTAGTATTTTGCGTTGTCCATGCCCTCACCAGGGCGGGATGCTGTATCACCCACGGCCCAGCTGCGGGCCTCTTTCGCACTGGCCGCAGCGGCCGTGGCGTTGGCAGGGGCGGCTTCGATAGCCGCGAGATTTTCGTAAGCACTTTGAATTGCGTCTTGGTTATCTTTTACAATTTGGGCACTTTTTGTAACCTCATCTAAAATTTCGCGAAGAGTTTTGTACTCGTCACTGCTGGTAATTTTGGTCATTGGTACCGGATTACGGTCGATATCCAGTCTTAAGGAAGCAGTAGAGGCTGTACCAGCCTCTGTTAGAACTTCAAGCACCGGGTACACCGCTCCTTCATGAACAGTCATTTGACGAGTGATTGCCAGATATACCACGTTTCGTTCTGCATTAACCCCGAGAGCAGGGTTATAAACATAATGCCCATCTCTCTTATCCATACGAATGTTCACGTCAGCATTTGTCGGAACGGTCCAAGGTTGACCGCTCTTATACAAACTAACAGCCAGTACACTGACAGTATCATCGTACTGCACCAAATGTACCGGCTGTTGAACTATGCGTAAGTCGAAATCCGTTCGTGCTTTTTTAACAATCGCACCGTCTGGTGGACTATAAGTGGCTATTGCCATTGCAGGGTCAACCTCCTTATGTTATAGATTTACCGTTGATGTGAAAGTAACCGTCACCGGCACCATCGATACCCATTTCAATTTTCACATCACCAGCGGCGTTACTAATAGCAATGGCACCCCCGGAATATTGGCCGGCCATTGTTACGTTGGAAACCATTTCATTCGCATTGCGTGCCGCCGGGCCGTACAGCACCAAGCGGCCCACGGCGTTGTTGCTGCCCCATGTAGACATAAACGCGCCCATGTGCCAGTTTCCGTCGTTAGTCTTGCGGTACATTTCAATTTTGGCGTTGTCGATGACGCACTTGCTCTCCGACACCGTCGAAGTGAATTTTCCGGTGATGTCCACAGACCCGTCCGAGCCGATTTTAAAGTTGTCGCTATTCACAACCAGCCCGCCGTTAAAAGTCGTGACGCCCGTGTCCAAATTGGACACAAACTTTCCGTTGGTGGACTGCAGAACGCCGCCCCGGATAAGATTCGCACTCATAGTTCCGGTCGTGATGAAATCGGCGTTGATTGCACCGTCCATCGTGGCGGCCAGGCGGTACGGCCCGCCGTAGCCGCTGCTGCTGTAACCCCAACCGGCCAGATTCCACCGCCAGACCTTGGTAGCCTTTTCAATTTCCGGCTTATCCATCACAAGGATCTCGTCCGGCTCATCCGCGCCGGTGGAGCTGTGCAGCACCACATAGCCTCCCAGATTGCCGGTGATAAGCTGTGTGGCGCGGTCAATGGCCCGTTCCAGGTCGCTGCGCGTCTTGTTCACGGTGCTCTGTACGGTCTTGCCCATGTCGGCCACGGTGTTGGCCAGGCTGCTGCGGACGTCCCCCAGCTCCACGCTGTCGTAACGTTCCAGCAGCACGTCATAGACCGTTTTGATACAACTTGCATCAGCGCTCACGCCCAACTTTGCAAACTGCACATGTACGGTATCACACAGGCACACCCGCTCCAGCAGGGCCTTGTCGGCATATTCGGCGGTCTGTTCCAGCTGGGCAAAGCTCAATGTCAGGCTTACCTTCGGCACGCCCACTTTGTTTGCGGCGATATAATCCAGCGCGGCCTGCCGTAGCTGCGCGGCGGTGGGCTGCTCTTTTATGTCCTGGCTCACGTCCAGCGTCAGCACCCGCACAAAGTTATACTGGCCGTCCGGCACGTTGACAACCGGGTTGCCGGTGATCTGGGTCACGTTGCCGTCGCTGTCCACCCAGTAGGGGTAGACGCCGGTGTAGACCTCGGCGCAGCTTTCCTCCTGGGTCAAGTCGGTCAGGTTCTTTCCGTAGCGGATCGTCACACCGCGGTCGGTGCCGCGCTGGCTGTGCAGCTTCACGGTGGTGTTGTCCCACTCGTATTCACCGCCGTACACATCCAGCACGCTGCCCTCCACGCCGCCCAGCAGGCTGCGCAGGCTGCCCGGCACGGCAACGGCAAAGTCTGCCACCGTCTGGATGTCCGTCCAGAATTGGTAGTCACAGCTTACCGCCGCATGGCTTTTGAGCTGCTGCAAGGCGTCGACTGCGTTCAACGCCTTACAAGGCCCCACCGGAATGCCGCTCAAATCGTAGCTGATGTGCTGCGCGTTGACCGTCACCTGGCCGTTGATGGGGCGGCTGATTTTATAAATGCGGAAATACTGCGCCTCACCGTAGGGGTTCGGCTTTGCCAGAATCAGCCCGCGCAGCGCCAGGCTGCTGTAATGCTGCCCGGTGATGGGATAGACCATTTCCAGTTCAAACGCTCCGTTTCGCTCCTCGGTCACGGTGCAGCTTACAGCATCCCGCAGCACCCCCACACCGTTGCCCTTAAGCCCCGTCGTGCCGTCATAATATCTCGGATAGCTAATGATTTACACCTCCTACAACGTCCACCATCTAGGTGTGATTTCGCACTTGCTAATGCCGCCGCTCCAACTGATTTGTGTAGCTCCTGCCCCCAGAGTGGGAAATTCAGGCGCAGTTACATATTTATTTAAGTTTATCGCTTCTTTATAAGCGTCCATCATTTCGCAGTCTAGATACATCGGCCCGGTGTAACCTGTAACACTTATTTGTGTGCCCCCAACTTGTAATTTGGCATCGCTAGTAATGGTTAGTGCGATAAGCGGAAGGGAAGGGAATACAGTTGGATTGTACAGAGAATCACCGCTTTTGACTTCAACAGCATTTTCGCCGTCTTTTAAGTATTTCTGTGGTTTGCAATCCAACGAAATGGTAAATGGCGCAAGGTGGTTTGCCCGGATATCAGTTTCTGGGAAATTAACTACCCGCGCCATTCTGTACACATTTGGTTCTTCCTCTGTTTCAAGCCTGCGATAGCTAAAAGTAGTTCCACGCAGAAAAGCTGCAATCGTTGGCAAAGTGTCGCTTACATCAGTGTCCGTCAGCGCAAAGCATTTTGCAGCTGCACTAACATTACCATAGCTTCCATCCCATTCAGTCAAATCTCCACTGCGGCCAGAAATGGTCGTGGATGTAACCCTGGGTGTCGGTTGGCCGAAAGTAATTCCACTTTGCAACCGAATCCCAACATCAAGGCTACAAATGCCGTCCAACCAAAATCCATTAAGCATATACAGCCGCCTTTCTGTTGCTTTGCGCCTGAAGCTCATACGAAATCTGATTTGCTAGCGCATGTGCCATAGAATTCACATCGGAAAACTGAATGCCGTTAATATTGATGTTAAACGTCATACCGCCAGCCGCGTTTTCGTTGCCTTTACGGTATTGCGTCGCCTCTTCGCTTGTAAGCACCATCTCGCCGCGATGCAGGTTGGCAATGTAGTTGTTATAGGGGACATAATCCATGCCGCCTGCGTGGCTACCGTCAGACCCCGTGTTGTTTTTCACATCACTTGCATTGATGACAAAAATACTCTTGATGCCATCCCACAAGCCCTGCACGAAGCTGACAAGACCGTCCCAAACAGCCGCAATGCCACCCTTGATGCCCTCTACAGCGTTTTGGCCGACAGTAGAGAAAAAGCCAAACACACCTTCAAAGATGCCCTGAATTGACTCCCACGCGCTCTGAAAGTCACCAGACAACACAGCGTCAATCGTAGAAAACACGCCGGTAATCAAATCAAACACAGTCTGGAAAAAGCTTACCGCAACATTCCAGATGCTTTGAATGATAATCCACGCGCCCTGAAAGAATCCGCTGATAATCGGTGCAAACGGCGTAAAGATGACCACAATTGACTGGAAGATAGCCTGAAAGAATGCGCTTGCCCATGCCCATACAGTCTGTACAAGGCTCCATGCAGCGCTGAACGCTTCACCGATGCTCTGTATAACTGGGGTCAAATCTGTAATGACCTGCGTAACAACCTGCCCAATAACCTGCATAGCCGCTTCAACATAAGGCTGCACCCATGCTACAAACTCTTGGATTTTTGCCCAGATGTTTTCAATAACGCCATTTACAGAATTTCTGAAATCTTCGTTTTTCGCATACAGAACAGCCAAAATGCCAACCAGTGCGCCAATTGCAACCACAACCAGTGTAATTGGGTTTGCTGCCAAAACCGCATTAAAAGCGGCTTGCGCTTTTGCCGCTGCCGCCTGTGCCAACGTCATAAGGGAAATCTTCCCTGTAAGCAATCCGGCAAGAACTTCGGATGCCTTTAATGTGCCATTGAGCGCACCCTGTGCAATTTCCGTGTCAGAAAGTCCCATGCTGAACAAAGAAACAGCAACCTTGGCTTCGTCAAAAGCCGTTACCATCTTTTGAATTTTCGTCCCGATTTGCCAGCCTTTTACAGCTGCACCAACCGTCACAAGCGCGGGGGCAATTTCTTCAATTACAGGCACGACTTCTTCAACTGCTGTTTTAACATTGTCAAAAATGTCAAGCAGGAACGAAAAGTCAGAGTTTTCAATCGCGCTTGTCAGCCCGGAAATAATTGCATCGCCAAAAAAAGAAAACACATCAGCAACAATGGGCTGCAATTCGCTTGCTACGCTGCTTAACCCGCCGAAAAGTGCCTGCAAGCCCTCTTCAATAGTCGGTTCCAGCTCCATAATCACGCCGCTTACATAAGGCGCAAGCTGTGTGACCAGTTCGCTTAAGCCATCAATTAGAGTAGGAACAATCTCTTTGATGCGCGGTATAATGTTATTGCCAGCCGTAATAACGCTGTCAACAAGGTTGTCCACCAAGGCTTGAAAGTCTTGCTCCGGGTCTGCAATTCCGATCAAAAGATTTTCCCAAGCGCTCTTCATCGACGCTGTACTGCCTTGAATTGTAGTTGCAGCTTCCTTACTGGTCGTTCCCATGATGCCCATGTTGGCCTGCACGACATGAATCGCTTGTACAATGTTCGCATAGGACATACTGTTGGAATCGACCGTTACGCCAAGCTCTTTCTGCGTGTCCGTCATAGCAGCAGCTTCTTTGATAAGCCGCTTCATCTCAGCTTGCGTGCCGCCGTACCCGATCTTAAGATTGTCGAGCATAGTATAGTTTTGCTTCGCAAATCCGTTATATGCATCCTGTATGGACTGCATATTGGTGCCCATCTTGTTCGCGTTATCGGACATATCCGAAATTGCAGTATTTGCCATTTCAGCGGCTTTTCCTGTGTCACCGCCCAAACTTGAAACCAGAGCAGCCGCAAACGATGTGGATGTTTCCATGTAATCATTTGCTGAAAGACCTACATTCTTGTATGCGTCTTTTGCGTAGCTCTCTATGATTCCCGCACTATCTTTGTACAGCGTTTCTACGCCGCCTACAAGCTGCTCATAGTCCGCATAGCTGTCCAGCGATGCCTTGCCAATCGACACGGCCATGTTCGCAGCGGTTTTCCCGATTTCCGTAATCCCATTGGCTACGGTCCGCAAACCGTCTGAAACGACATTGCCAAGCAGCGTACCGCTGAACACGTCCATCAAAGATGATGCGCCGCCTTTTGCCTTTTCAACGCCTTTTTCATAGTCGTCTGTGTTCAGACTTAATTTTGCATATAAGTTAAAAACGTCCAATCTATCACTCCCTTCTTGAATTTCTGCTTTATCTGCTGTATTCTAAGCAATAGGAGGTGTTTTTTATGGCAAAAGCAAAAAATGCAGTAATCGCCGGTGATTTTATGTGCAAAAAGGTGTCTGTTTCATTTGGCAAAGTCTCTATGGACGTTGGTGGTCTATCAGCACTTGAACTAAACAGCCGTACTGTTGCCGGTTACTCTGTGGTAGATGAAACTCACAAAACATCTATGGCTTCCGGCGTTATGCGCGGCATGGTCGGCGGTGCTTTGTTTGGTGGTGCTGGCATGGTTGCCGGTGCAATGACTGCCAAGCAAAAAGGCGTTTATCAGGTTGTTATACAGCTTATAGATGACCCGCAATGGCGTTACAGCGGCAAGCGCTTCCTGTTGGAAGTTGACGAGCCAACCTATAAAGCCATTATCAAAAATTGTTTCTAAGTTTAGCCGCCCTCTGTTTGGGCGGCTTTTTTCTCTGCTTCTTTCAATCCATGCCGCGCCGCAAAGTCTTTGAAATCTGCCTGCACCTGTTCCGGTGTCCGCGTATCCACTTTGGGCGGGTGGATAATGTCAATATATCTCGCTGGCCTGTCCTGTACGCCGGTCACAGCTACCACAAGGCTCCACGCACTATCAGTCATGTACACCTTGTACAGCTGTTCCTCAAAATCAGCTTTTAAAGCGTAAGGCAGCGCCGACACAAGCGCCTTTGCGCTCAGTTTCGGCATTTTCAGCAGTACAGGGATTACTTGTTCTGCTCGCCACCGAGATACGATTTGAAAAAATCAACAAATCCCTTATCGTTCAGCAGGTCGGCAACTTGCTTGCAGGTGATAAGAAAATTCTGTTTGCCGATTTCTTCCACCGTCAGGCCGTTGAACGGTGCGAGAATTTCGTACACGTCCTCGCGGTGCTGTTTCAACGCAATGTTCAGCAGCTTAACAATTTTCGCAAGGCCAAAACGCTGCATTGCAATACGGGTCGTTTCGCCCTTCGGCATCGCTTTCTGCATCTCTTTCACAAGCGCTTCATCATCAAGCAGGTTTGTGATGGGCTGCGCGATTTGCAAAACGACTTCCAGCGCTTCGTCAGTGCTAAGTTCAGAAAAAATTCGCATTATGCTTCATCCTCTCCGGCCTTGATATAAACCTCACACGGCACAGTGTCCTGCGCGGTAATGGAGTAGTGCGCCGTGTATTCAAAGCTCATCTGGCCTTTTTCCTTGTCGCCCGTCTTCAAGCTGAAACCGCCGGTAGACAGCGTATTCATCATGTGAATGGCGCAGAAACCTCCGTTCGTAGTGCCGTGCTTGTCAGAGTAATCGCACAGCAGCCACAAATCGGTAAAGTCGCTGTCTTTCAGGTCGTTGCGCGGCGTGATTTTGGAAACCTTGGAAGTGGTTGTTTCCTCTGCTGCGCCAAGCATACTTTTTACATTGGCAGGGGATGCCGAAACATAAGTGCCACTGCACTTGACTTCCCAGGATTCAATCTGCTTCAGCTCTTTCATGTTCTTGGGACAGTTGTCGATGTCCTCGCCGAAGTCGGTAAAGCTTGGCACAGCCGTAAAGTTGATGCCGCCAGTCGTGGCGCCCAGCAGCGCACTTTCTTCCGGCGCAGTACCGGCAGTCGGGTCAAACGTAGTTGCAAGATAGCCTGCGTTCAGAACCAATTCTTTGAACGCCGATTCGGGAATTCTGGTAAACTTCATATTTTCACCTCAATTTAGGCATAAAAATTCGGCGGTCACGTTGATGTACCGCCGTTTTAGGTTTTTGTCTGTGTCATCTGCCAGCGATTGGCTAAACGGTGAGCCGGGCTTGAGCCAGATAATTCCATCATCGCACGGCAAAGTCGGGTCGCCTTGTGTAAGAGCTGTCAAAAGTTCTTGCGCCTTTGCGTTTGGCACAGCTTCGGATGTGGTATGAAACCACATATTTACTGTGATAGATACAGAATTTGACCAAGTATCCATCACGGCATCATAGGTCAGGTATGGGAGCACTGCGTCTTTCGGCACGGCGTTGCTGGGGTATGCGGTCATAAATTGCCCAAAAAACTGCTGTAATGCAGCGCCCTTTGTCATGTCGGCAATCCCTCCCGCAATCGTTCAGCCGTAAAGCTTTTTAGGCCGTTCAGCATCTGGGAAGCGCTTGCCGGGGCTTGCTTTTCTTCCGGGCGGCTCGTGACCCGGAAATATGCCCCGGTCGTAACGTCCTTATACACGCTGCCGTACTCGATGGGCACATCTTTCCGCACAATGCCGGTATATACGCTGGTCACGCCCTGCGCTTCGGCCTGCCGTGCTTCAAGGCTGCTGTCCAGTGCAACGTAATTCGCAAACTCTGCGCCCTCTCTCCACTCGGTAGCATAGCCTCCTTCTCCGTCAGGCTTTGTCAGCTTGTCCATGATGATGCAGCTATGCGAAAAATCATCTAAAAGGCTCATAGCTTTCTCCATTTGTTCAGTTGGGACGCAAACACACCCTGCCAGCCCGTCACAGACCCACTAGAATTGCCGTTCGCGCTCGATTTGGTGTAACTATACCCCGCAAAACTCTCGCTTTGAAACGGGCTGTTTGCAGCGCTCTCATACTTGTTGCGCCATGCTTCCACATCCTCAACCAGAGAAATAAAGGCAGCTGGCACAGCCAGCGCCCACACAGCACCGTCAAACGTTTCATCGGTCAAGCCGCCAGCACCGTACTGGTGCACGCCATCGTTGAAAACGCTCCCGATAATGCGGAAATATTGCCCATCAACTAAAAAAGGCAGCGTAATGCTGCCGTCCTTGATGGTAAATGTGCCGCTGTACGCGCCATCTGGGACCTTAAACCAGTTCCGGCACTCTCGCATCAATTCTTCAAGCATTACGCTGCCCCCTTTTATCAGCCCTTGGTGTTTACAGCGGCTTTAGCCGCAGCAGGATTGACAGTGATAACCGCAATGCCGTCCAGGTACTCGGCCCACAGCGCCATGCCCATAACCGCAAAGCTCTCACCCACAGCAGTGCCATAGTTGCCCTGAGCGTGGAAGCCGATCAGGGGAGTTTCGCTGCTCACGGTGTAAGTCAGGCCCAGGCTCGAAAACTCGCTAGAGGGGTCAACATAGTACAGGTCAATGTTCTCAACGGGGGTTGCAATGACCTTGTTGCGGGCAATCTGAGTTGCGGGCAGCAGGAACAGGGTGCTATAGCCCATAAAGTTCTTGATGTAGGTCAGGCCGAAAGCGTTCTGCACGGTCACCTGCGCACTGCCCAGATAGTCGTAAGCATCCAGGATGTTCGCAAAGCCGACTACTTCGGTCACATCCTTCTGAATGGTGGCAAACTTGTTCAGCACCTCGCCCTGTGCCTTCGCCAGAGCGGCCTGCCAGGAGGCAGCTTCGCCGGTCAGGCTGCCGGTGTTCAGGAAGGTGTAGAATTTGCTCATCACCTCGTTTTGCAGCTTGGTGAGGAAAGCATCGTCGGACTTCTGTACGGCAATAGTCGCGCCATACTTGTCCACATCCTCGATGGGCACGGCTTTTGCGTACTTTTGCAGGGTGATGTCTTCCTTTGTGGCCTGGGTGATAGTGGTTTTGCTATAGGGGATTACAGCACCGGCGGGCACAGTGCCGCTCTCCAGCGCAATGCTAGCTGTGTAAGACACCAGCGAGGTGCCCGCCTGCTTGCGGATGGGCCGCATGATGCCGTAGATTTCCCGCAGTGCCTCCCAGTTGTCGGCAAAGCGGGTCACAAAATCCAGCTCGCGAGCAGTCACGCCGGTGTAGACATTGGGCAAACTGTCGCGGGGGGTGGTCATGGTTTCAACTTTAGTTGCTGCCATTTTAAGGCTCCTTTCATGTGTTCTGGTTGTTCAGATTTTCTTCGATGGCTTTCAGGCGTGCTTCATAATCCATGACATAGCGCCCTTTTTCATCTTTTTTGTAGATGTCGGCCATTGTTAGATTTGCGCCGACGCTGTTGGCGGGCGGGGTTGGCGTGTCGGCTCCCTTTGTGCTGGTGGTGGTGATGTACTCGCTGTAACTGTCCTTCAAGCTCCTTTCCAGCTTGTCAGCCTCTTTCACAGCTCCGTCATCGTTCAGCTCCAGCGCATCAAGCAGGCCGTCAGCCTTTGCCAGCTTCGCCACGCTCTGCAAGCGCTTTTCGGATACGCCGATTTTCTTCAGCACGGCTTCCACTGCCTTTTCTTTGGCAGCGGTCGTCTTTTCGGCATCAACGGTCTTTTTGTAATCCTCGAAAGCCTTGTGCTCGGATTCATACTTTGCCTTGTAACCGTCATCGCCCTTTCCTTTCAGGTCGTCCAGTTCCTTTTGAACGCCGGGAAGTTTTTCCGCATCGGCTTTATAGCGGTCAATGTCAGCTTTCAAACCGTTTACGGTGTCAGTGTGGGCTTCAATGATAGTGTCCTGCTGCTCTTCGGTCAGCCCCATACCTTTCAGCAGCTTACGAGTAATAGCCAATGTTTTCGCTCCTTTTCTTCGGTGTCAGTTCTTCGACATTTGCGTTTTATATAAAAACAGCGCTTCTTTGCTGTTTTTGCAAAAAGTTTGTAAAAATGTTTCCTTTCAGATAATTTGAAAGGAAACATTTTTTGGGTATAAAAAAGTGGCAGTTGCAAAATTTGCAATTACCACTAATAAAAAGAGCCGAGAGGCTTATTTGCCTTTCAGCTCTGCTTTGATTATTCTTTTGTACTGTTCGCCGTGCTCGGAAACGGCAGGCTTGATAAAAGGCTTTGCCCGTTGCCCGTGCGTCAGATGCCAATTGCCTTTTTCGTCATGATACGTCCACGGCGTTTGTCTGCCGCCGGGGTAATATATGCCGGTTCCGCACTCAACGTATACGCCGTATTCGCTATTTGTGCCGACATATGCGGCTTTTTCGCCGTCGCTGACAGTATGTGTAATGCTGTTGCGCAAGTTGCCTGTGTCAACAGGGCATAGCTTTTTAGCGTACCCCTCTGCCACAAGTCCGCATTCTTCAAGTGCCTTTAGGCAAGCAGCGTTTAGCGCTTCCAATACCTCGGCGCTGTGGTCTTCAAGTGTGATTTTCATTGCTCAAACTTTCTGCAATAGCCTTTAACGGTTCCAAAATATCATATATGATGTATTCATTATTTCCCATTTTTCAGCCTTTCAAACAAGTCAAACAGTTTGGGGTCAATTATATCTTTTTCGCCTTTCCAATACGCTGCAAAACTTTCTGCAACGTATTCTTGCCTACTGCTTGTCGCATATGCAGAAATTTTTCCAGAATAATTGTTAAAGCTTTCTGTAATATCCAGCCCGGATTCTTTTGCGGCCTTCGTAAAAATTTGGTCATCAAGGTAATGGCCAAGCTCATGAATCGTTGTACCGTAGGCATCCGGCTCAAATACATTTGTCCTGCCAGTGTTTTTTAGGGCTTTTAGATAACGCAGCTGCAATGTTGCCGTAGCGTTGCTTTTCCCATCATTGATCTCTATTGCTTTGTCAATGTTTGGCAATACTTTTTCAAGTAAATCTGCATATTCTTTTTTGTGCGCAGCCATTGTCTTTGCCGACTTTAAATACTTTTTGTTGTAATAGAAATCAGAAAGACCCCATTGATATGCAGCTTCTGCTGTTGTATCTTTGAAGCGCTTTTCTCTCATGTTGAAAGGCACGATATTCCGCAACTTATTTGGCACAGCATATTGTTCAAGCACTTCGGTAAATGCGCGGTTCATTTTATTCGCATATTCAATATCAATGCCGCTGTAATCAACCTTTCCGCTATACTTGGTCTTATAACTTTCAACAAATTTGTCGGCGTATTTCTGTGCTTCTTCTATTGTTGTGGCGGGTGTGAATCTTGGCATTTTCGGTTGGTTCTGTTTTTTCCACCCCGCCCACTCTGCATAGGTCATATCTCCCACAAGAACAGATTCCCCCGTTTTGGGGTTTCTGGCGCGTCTGCCGCCGCTGCTTGTATCCTCGCCGTCAACCTCTGCAATTTGGGTGCATCGGCAGTTATACACAAGATAGCCCGGGGCAGAAGTATCACCGGGATACATAAGCTCGTAACCGTCAACCTTAAATGGCTTGTCAACGTCTACTGTCTGGCCGTCAAGCATTGCATGGGCGTGGCGTGTGCGGTTGTCCAGCGTTGCCAGCCAGCGCTTTTTGAGCTTTATGCCCATGTCTTGTGCGGCGCGGTAAGTATCTAGCCGTCCCGCGTTCTGCGCCGCTGTGACTGCCGTTCTGGCGGTTCGGATAGCGCTTGCACGGCTCATATCCCGCATACGCTGTTGCAGGTCGTTGGCTATTTTCGGTATGCTTTTGCCTTGCAGAATGGAGCTTGTGACACTAGCTGTAATTTGCTGCTTTCCGTATTTCAGGTCAATGCCGCGCTGCAATGCACGCTTTGGCTGGTAATATGGCATCAAGTCAGGCTGTTCATCGATTAAGCGTTTCACAGTCTGCTCATCCCACAGCGTAAAATCTGCTTTATCGGAAACCTGCTCAATTTTGTAAGCAGCGTAATTGCGGTTCAAGCTGTAAATGCCCGGCGTGGCGTCATTGACATAGGCCACAGCCGTTGCATTGGCATAAGTGTATCTTTCTGCCACCTTGTCCCGCAGCGCCGTAAAACGCTTGCCTCGTCCTATCTGCGCAAGCCGCCATTGCTTGTATTGCTGGTCTGTAATTTCGCCTGCATCCAGCTTTTCTTTCATGGCTGCGTCTCGCTTTTCGAACTGCTCAAAGTAAGCGTTTACCGTGTCTGACAGTTCGTCTGCTGCCTGTTGGTATATAGCAGAAATGCGACGCTCAAGCTGTGCAAGCTCGGCGTCGGTCATTCTGTGGGCATAATCAGGTTTCGCCATTGCCGTTCATTCCTTCTCCCGGCTGGTTCTGCGGCTCGTTAGGTGGCTGGTTGGTAATTGTACGGTCTACCTCCTCTGCCGCCTTTCGCTTCATCAAATCCTCGTACTGGTCTGCGTCTCCGAGAATGGTCAATAGCTTGCGCGTGATGTACTCGTCGTCGTAATATTCTGCTCCGAGCAAGACCGTCTGCGACTCTTCCTGCTTGTTGATAATCTGGTTGCGCGTGTATGTCGGCTCGTCATCAAGACCGGCAACCGCCAAAATGCCCTTGATGCAGCGCGTTACGCAGCTTTCAAACTTGTCCGTTTTCAGGTCGAGTGGCACATAACTGGCCTTGATGGCCGTTGCAGTTTGGTTGCCAGCGCTGACAGCGGCAGAATCAAAGGCCTGAAAGTCCTCGTATAACTTTTTGGTGAGCATATCAATAGTCGCCTGCGTGCCTTGAAACGGCGCTTCGATGCTCTGTGGCGTGGCCTTCGCGCCCTCATCACCGTCAGCATGGGCTACATGGGTCGTTTTCAGACGCTCAATGAACTTTGTGTCGTCCTGCTCGTCCATGCCTCCGCAGTTGGTCAGAACCCAGAAAATCAGGTTGCCTTCGTCAACGTTGTTTACCATGTTGGAGCTAGCAAGGTCGAGCGCGTCAATGGTATTCTGTCGCCCCTGTAGCTCGCTGTGGGCCTTCTCGCCGTTTTTCAGCGGGATAATAGGAAATCCGGGATAGTTCTCACCGTCATAAATTTCTGTGCCGTCTGCCTCGCTGGTGCGCAGCTTCAACTTGTATGCGCGTTTCGGCTTGAGAATCGCCATATCATCGCTTTTGGGCTTTAGATACTCTGTGTAACCGTCAAGCTCGTACAGCGTGGCGCGCAGCGGCTTATTGTCTGCCACCTGCCAGAAACGGATTCCGGCTTTAATAGAGCCGTCTTCCTCGTCGTATAGAGGAACAAATTCCTCTGCTGCGAACACCTGCACATGGTCGAGATTCCAAAACACGAAAGACTGCCCGTCAATCAAAGCATGGCGGGCAGCGTCCATAATATCTTCGTCAAACGTCGCACCCAGCGCCTTTTTTGTCTCCGGTTCCTGAAATGAAACGCCGTTGCCCAGCAAATACGAAACTTCTTGGTCTACGACCAAGCCAAAAAACTTGCTTGCAATCTTGTGATTTGCCGTGTACATGTCACGGTGCGCCTTGCCCTGCATGTCGTAAATGATTTTCTCGTATTTGTTGATTGTAGGGTTTTCTCCGTGGTAATACTTGTTGGCGTTCGCTGCAAGGCGTGTGCTATGGTCGGCCTTATACTCATTGATTGCGCCAAGTATGAAACTCATGCGGGCTTTTTCGTCCTCGCCAACCGCTACAAAATCTTGGTATGTTTTCACGTCTTCTCACCGCCTTTACACGAAAATGCTCTTGTATCTGGTTTCGGCGGTGTCCCCCGCCTTGTTCGCTGTGCTTTCCATCGCATAACGCACTGCATCAATGTGATGGTTGTTCAAATCCGGGTAGCCTTCCAGCACTTCACCCGTCTTGCCGTCCCGCTCGTATTCATACTCGCTGAACTCTTTTGCAGTATCCGGGCATCGTTCCGGGTCAATGACAATAGCTTCCAGCATTTGCAACCATTTTGTGCCATACCGAACCGATTTCGGCCCCTTGCGGGCTGGGAACGTCTTTACGCCGTACTTGTTATAGTCAGCAATAGATTTTGGCTCGGCGCTATCCGCGCAGACTTTATCCTCACGCGTCAGCCCTCTATCCAAAAGCAGTTGCGCAGTGTCCCTGTTGCTGGTTCTGCGCCGTGTCAGTTCATCGAAGATGTACAGCGTGCGCCGCGCTGCGTCATAGTGCATTGCATTGTATGCCCATGGGTCAGGATACCAGCCCCAGTCAACGCCGCGCTTGATTCTGTCGAATGTTTTCAACTGCTCGTCTGTGATTGGTTGAATTTTCAGGTTTTCGAATACCGCTGTGCCGCTGCCGACAACCTCGCCCAGATACTCGTGTCGGTAGGCCGTTTCGTTTGTGCGCTGCAAATATTCAGCATCGGCCAGAAACCGCTCTCCGAGCCATTCTGCGGGCGTTGTTTTGTAGGTGGAATGATGTACTAGCTTTCCCTTGCGGGGCTGCAAAGCGTAGCCGTTCGCCCAGTTGCGGGCCATTGCAGGCGGGTTGAAGCTCTTGAATGTAATTGACCAGTTACCTCCACGCAAGCACGACTGCTCAACATTTCGTATCTGCTCTGCGCCGTCAAATTGGTCTAGCTCCTCAAACCAAGCAATCCCGATATAGCCAAACGGCATCTTCACCGATTTGACCTTGCCTGGGTCATCCATACCGAAAAAAAGCACCTTTTGCCCAGTTGGCAAATAGGTGCATTCCATAGGGGATACAGTGCAGCGAAAATGGTCGTGCAATCCAAGCTCATTGATAGCCCAAACGATTTGCGCATAAACGCTTGTGCGCAGTGTGTTTCCGACCTTGCGGAAAACCGCCGCGTGACATTGCGGATGCTTTAGCAGCTGCAAAATTAGCTCTATGCTAATATAGCTGGATTTTGTACTGCCGCGCCCGCCCTTTGCGACAAGCTCTTTTACATTGCCCGCCTTGATTTCACGGTGGACTTTAGAAAAGCAAGGGGAAACAACGCCAGATAGCTTACAAGTCATCTATGATTAGCACCTCGCTATCCTGCTGTTGTTCCGGCTTATCCTGCCATCCGAAATTTGCTCGCAAGCTGAACTGTGCGCCGCCGGAGCCGTCTTTGTCATACAGTCTTTCTTCGGCGTATTGTTCGCAACGGGTCTTTGCACGCGTAATCGTGTCATTGAACTCTGGTTTATTTTGGTAATTCAAAAGCGCCTGCCTTGATGCAAAACCAAGTGCAAGCGCCAATCCTGTCACAGTAGGTGGCTTTTTATCGTCATAGATGATATAGCCGTTTTTATTTCGCATCGGTTCGCCGTTATCGTCTAAGAACGGCTGTCCTTTGCAGGCTTCAAAGTAGGCATCAATCTTTTCTTGCATTGCCTTTACGCTTCTGTATTTAGGTGGTGCGCCCACCGGATTTTTTCTTGATGCCACTTTATCACCTCGCCTTACAATACAAAAAGCCCACACAATTTGTGTAGGCTTATATCCCCCAAACCCCCTTTGCGCCGGAGGAAAAGCGCGTTCCCGCCATGTCGGTGTATGCTGTGCCGACCTCACCCGTTGCGGGGAGCAAATCCGCAATGTAATCCAGCGTTATTTATATCCCGTCCGCTGGTCGCGGTCTCTGCTTTGATATTATGGGTTCCGGCGATGCGCAACTGCGTCAGTAACGGAGTCCGCACAAGCAGATGCCGGGCAGACTTTTTCAGGCTCTCGAAGTCCCGTTGCGACCTGCCATCGCGCCGCGATCCTGATCGGCTTTCCGCTTTGCTTACAGCGTTCAGGTTATCTATCGCGTTTTGCCTGCGCCGGGCTTTCACCGGTGGGAGCGACCCAGCATGTGCCCTCAGCCGGACTTGAACCGGCACACCAAGGCTCTTGCCATTGAGCTACAAGGGCATGTGCGGCTTGCCGTTTGCACGACCATTGTCATCATTTGTGAGGTATACCGCGCACGCTCACACAGACAGGTTGCGACCCTGCCCTCTGGTACTGCACATAGGTATTGCACCTTTGCCGCGCCGTTGCTTCGGAACGCAGCGCCCTTGCCGTATTGACTGGTCAGTCCCAGTTTGCGGCTGGCTATGCAGCAAATAAAATGCCGGTCTTTCCCGGCTGTCAGTATCGAGAATAGGAGGTTTTGCTATGGACTGTAATGTACCCTCTTTACAGTTTCCAGCATATTCATAATACCACTTGACAACGTCCCCACAGTTACCCTTTTTTCTTGTCCAAAAGCCAGAAAAATTTTCTTCTGCTTTCGTAAAACTGCCGTCTGCCGCAATACACAGGCTGGTATTCGTAAGCCGTTCCCTCTGTTACGTTTTTCAACAGAGCGCACCAGTTTAAGGGGTCTGCTTCTCTTGCCGCGTCCTCAATGATTCGGACATCTGTGCTTAACTTTAGCGCTCTGTCAGCCTTTCTAGCTGTTGGGTCTGCCTTTCCGTTTCCGTGCGGCAAACCGTCATTTGAAACCGCATCAAGACCTCTTGCACTAGCAATTTCCAACCGCATTTCAGCGTATCTTTTGCAAAAGTGCTTTAATTCAAGGTATCTTTCTTTTGAAATTCCATATTCATCTAGGTTGAGCGGTCTTTCTTTCATTTTTGCTCCTTTCTTCCATTTTCATGCAGCGCGGCAGCGTGCAAATATTGTCATTCTTCCACTCGCATGTCGCGCAAAGATGTTCGCGGGCGTATTCATCAACTAGTTGCTGTTTTGTCGTGGGGTCACCTCCGGGGGTTCGGGGATCGGCATCCAGTGGGTGACGGCGTCCAGAGCGTAATAATCGCCCGCGTTGATAAATTCTTCTGTGTTCGGAAGTCTGAACGCCATAGACATAGAATCAAACGCTGCTTCGTATGCAAGAACCATTTGTTTTGCTTGTGGAAGTCTGTCTTTAACGCTTACCCAGTCAGTCATCTGCGTTCACCTCCGTGGGTTCTTTCTTTTCCTCTGCATCAATCAGTCTCATGGTTATCCCTCACTTTCTCAAAATAGAATTTGATCGCTTTCGGATTTTCCAGCACATTGCCGTAAGCGATGCCGATCTTGTAAATGTAGTTTTCTTGCAATTTTCGCGGAATCTCTGCAATGTATCGTCTGAATGTTTCAAGGTCGTGGGCGCGTTTGTAATGGTTGCACATGCGGCAGGACGGCATAAGGTTTTCAATGTCGTCCGTGCCGGAATCCTCTGGGTTCCACGCCCTCTGCGGCTTGAAGTGGTCTACCTGCATATCATTGTAGGCAATGTGGCGGCCACAGTAAGCGCAATGACCGTCAAATTTCTTGTACACCGCAACGCGGGTCTTTTTACTGATTGCCATTTATTCATCCTCCAAACACCCATGTCTATGGCAATGTACGCTATTTATATTTTCTGGGTCAAATTTGCGTGGGCAAAAAATAAGAATCCCGCTTTCATCCGTTTCCGCATCGGGAAACAACTTCAAAAACTCGCTCTGGCGAGTCTTGATTGGGTTGTCTTTCGCCCATTGCTCGACTTTTGAAACTGTTTCATCGATGCTTTTAATTGAATCGTCGTCGGCCCTAACCATGCAGCCCATGTCGTCATTTTTATGGATGGGGCATTCCTTGCAGCATCTTTGATTTTTGCGCAATCTGTTTACCGTCTTGAAAAATTCAACTACGTCCATAGTCTCACTCCTTACCAATCTGCGTTTATAACCACAAAATCGCCGTTTTCTATGGCGCAATCGACCAGCATCTTAATGCTTACCCAACCGAATACATCGTGTTCTCTTGCAAAAGTTACAAGGTCTTTTGCCTGTTCGGATGTGAGCGTCATATCTTTTCCATAAAAATCGCGTTCTGGCTCTTTCTCGCGGATTTCATATGGCACATAATAGCCTATTTTTTCGAGATACTCTTTCCAGACACGCCCGCAGGAATCCTTATAGTCTTGCATTGTGCCTTTGATTGGCTTTCCGCAGTGCGGACATTTGCCCACATCGTAGCGGCTGACTGTAATATCAAATACCATTGCGATTACTCCTTATCCAACCCGCGGGCTACATACTGCCCATAGGTCAAGCCAAGGGCGGCGGCTTCGCGGGTACATTGCTCAATTGGTTTTATGGTTTTCTTCAGGCAGGGATGCGCAGCGGGTTTCTTGCCTTTTTTCAAAACACCGGCATCCCTGCGGCGCTGGTAGGACGCCTGCGCGCTTTTGATATTTCTCTTGCGGATGCAGGAATCGCAATAGCGCTTTGTGGGCTGTACATCCCACATGATTTTCCCGCAGGTCTTGCAGAATTTTGTTTTGGTCATAGCGGCTCCTTTGTTTTGGGTGCTTCAATGCCGATGCTTTGTAGCGTTACCTGCGCCCAGAGGTCGGCAAGCTGGTCATTGCGGTACTCGTTGTATTTATCGGATACCGGGCCTGTCATTGCATCCTGAATCCGTTTCAGGGTGCGGGGAGAAAGACCGACCTGATAGCATGCCAGCAGGCACAGATAGGTAGCGCGGGTGGCAATGTCGTTGCGCTCCTTCATGACGGCCTCCTGCGCACGGCTCTAGATGCCCTGAATTTTAGCTTCTGCATAGGCGTCTATGGCTTTTTGCATGGCCGGGGTGGGATGAAGTCTGGCTTTCATGTCTTTCAACTCTTTCCTGTTTTATATAATCCGTATTTTCTGACATCGCGGCGGATTTTAATTCCGCGCTCTGCATCTGCCGCGTCCGCTGCGGCATCTGCAAGCCGCTGTGCGCGGATTTTTTCAAGCATGGCCGCATACTCGCCGTAGCGATTACAAGCGCTGTGGCAATGCGCATGGCGGTCTGGGCAGTCTTTACACGGGCTGTTCATCGTCCAGCATCTCATCGATAAAAATTTCGGTGCGGGGGTTGGATTTGTCGTACAGTACGCGGGAGCCGTCTGTTGCTGCTACGATGTTGCTGTTGTCATCTTTCAAAATCCTGGCATCAACCAGAATATCCATGATGGCGCTTTCAAGGTTTGTTTTATCTACCCTGTGCCGTGTAGGCATGTAATACAAGCACTTGACATTGTAGCGTCCGTCCAGCGGATTTTTGGGCGCTGGTTTTAAATACATCTTGGCAGTTCTTGCGTACTTCAAGTAGGCTGCGCTTGGCAGAACTTTTGCGTACTTGCCCTTATGGCATACCGGGCAGTGTGCGCCAACGTATCCGATGCGGGGGCTGTTTTTTTTGGTGATTGGCTTGCCGTAGATTATGTATTTTTGTATCATAAACTGCCCCATTGTTCTGCCATTGCTTTTGCAATACCAAAAAATGTTTTAGACCTCTCTTTCGCATGACCGCTGCCCAACCACCATATCCTGGCTCTCTCTTTTTCTGGCAATGTCATCATGTATTCGTACACATTATTGGTTTCGCGCAGTAGTGAAAGATTCTTTAACCATAGGCACGTTTTCTTTTGCTCTGGGTGTCCGTACTGCCAAGGATTTATAATTTGGTCAGGCTTTCGATATAGATTGCTCATAATCGAAACAGGATTTTCAATCGCAATATGTTCAATCGGCGCCTCGGCAAACTTCAGAAAAAACGCTGCCGCATCATATTTCAGGCTTAAAGGCTTTACGCCCTCACTAAACCATCTCATTCCGGAAACCGCCAAATGCGTGCAAGGCGGGTGTGCAATCAGCAAATCCCACTTGCCTACATCATGAGCCTTGCCGTCCATCGTTACGATTTGCCCCCCATCGATTGCTTTCAGGGCATCACCTAAAATATGCCATTCCGGGTGTCCTCCAGACGGTTCCTGGATGTCACAGCTGTACGCTTCATGTCCGCGTTCTCGGAACGCCTTGCAGACTGTCTGCGATTCTTCACAGGCAACTAATACTTTCACGGTGCTATCTCCTTTACTTTCGCGTAAAATTTCTCGCTGTACAAAATGTCCAGCAGGCGGGGATTTTGGGTGTAACCTGCGGTGCGCAGGGCGGCTTCGGCGTTCCAACGTTTGGAATACAGGCGCTTGGAGTGGGTGATGTCGCCGGTAGAGCGGGAGTAGGTGATGATTTCAAAGCGTTTCATAATCAGAACGGCAGGTCGCCTTCATCCTCAATGAGGGCAAAATCATCGGCTTGACCCTGAGAATAGGCGGGCGGTGCTGCATCAGGTTCACCCTGCGTGCGTTGTGCGGCGTTCTGCGAGGCGGGGCTGGTACTTTCCTTACTGCCGCAGAAATTCGCGTTCTGGGCCACGATTTCAACGGCTGTGCGGTTCTGGCCGTTCTTGTCCTGATAGCTGCGGCTCTGCAAGCGGCCATCAATGGCAATCAGGGAGCCTTTCTGGAAATACTTGCAGACGAACTCTGCCGTCCTGTCCCATGCAACAACGTCCAGCCAGTCTGCCTAGCTCTGGCCGTTGGCGTCACGGCGTCCGCGATCACAGGCGATGCGGAACGACGCAACATTCTTGCCCGTCGTAGTCTGGCGAAGCTCCGGGTCACGCGCAAGGCGACCCATGATTGCAACAACATTCAGCATATTTTTCACCTCAACATGAAATTCTTTCTCTATCGCAGTTTTCCAATATCGCCAGCTTGTAGCTTTCTGGTGCGTTATCGCCAAGCTGCACCACGCCAGCGGAAAACCACTTTGGCAGCGGGATACCAAGCTCTTTGTATCTGTCCCATGCAAGGCGCATAGACCAGTTATCGGCGACGTTGTATTCGCTGTATTTGACAGCAGCTTCCCGCACCTCGCTTACAGTTGGCTTGAATCGGTGCGTTTTGGAAAGCTCCTGCACAGCTTTCAGTGCGGCGCTGTAGGGGACGTCGGCAAGCGACGCCGCCCAGGCTTTGGCAGTTTCCTCGGCGTTCGTTTTGCTGCAAATGTTATCCCAGTAGTTCATAGCCAGCGACAGGAGCGCCGCCGTCTGCTGATACGTCATCTGCTATGCCTCCTTTCGCAATTTCGCGCAGCTTTTCTTGTGTGGTTTTCATCTGCTGCCGTTGTGATGTTCCTTTCTGCTGGCTTCTGGCTTCTTTTTCGGCAAGATACGCCGCGCGGGTGGTAATGTTCTTTTGCAGACAGTCACGTAAAATCGCCTGCGCATAGCCCCACGAACGCTTATTGTTAATAGCGGCCTGATTGATTGCCTCGCAAACAAAGTCAGGCCCTACCTGTTCCAGATAGCCCACAATGCTATCTAATGCGGCACGAGGAAGTGCGCCGATGTTCTGCTCGTAACACTCGACACACTGCTGCAAGCCTTCGCGCGCTTGCGCGGTAGTCGTAGTAGTAGTAATATTTTGTTCTTTGTTCTTTGTTCTTTGTTCTTTGTATTGGCTTGTTTGGCTATCGTTCGCTTGCGAACGCTTGCGTTCGCTAACGTTCGCTTGCGAACGCTTGCGTTCGCTAACGTTCGCTTGCGTTCGCTTTTTGGCGTTTTCGGAATTTGCCTTGCATTTCGCGTTGTACTGGTCTTGAGCTGCCCTTATATTGCGGGTGATGAACCGATACGCAATCACTTCCTTGCCAGTGAGCGGCTCGGGCCGTTCTGCTCCTTCGCAATAAGCGCAAAGAGCATACATAAGCCGTCGAAACTCACCGTCCGAAAGGTCGGACGTATCTTCCATATACCCGGGATAAAAAGGGATATATTTCAATTCAGCCATATTCAGTTGTCCTTCTCTTGATGGCAGTGCATATAAATGTACTCGGAATGCGCTGTCATGTTCTGGTATAGCCAATCGTCGGCTTTTTCTTTACTCAAATGCTCGTGCATCACGCGCTTTTCATACACAAACTCGCCGTTAATTTTCTTTTCGGCTATGCGGTCTTTAATGTCCGCTTCTGTGTAGTTGGCTTCGACGAGATAGAGATTATAGCCTTTGGCTGTTATTCCGTTCAGATTGTTTGCGTCGGTTGCATAGAACAATCTTTCAACGGGAGGCTGCGGCAGCTCTATATGCCAGCAGCAATTTTGTACATCATGCTTTGTTTCCTGCGCCTTAATTCTGCACAGATTCTTGTAGTTGTACCAGCGTTCTGTTCGTATCACGTCAATCTGGCTCATTTTAACGCCAGCATTCACGAGGGCTGCACATAACCACACACAGCACGCAAAACGCAATGTGGGCCGCTCTCTGGCGAGCCTGCGAAGCGTGGCGGGGTTGAAGTGGTCGCCGTGGATGTGTGTGAGCAATACGAGCTTCAAGCTTTTGTAATCGTCTGTCAGCTGAGAAAATGGAATGCCGCAATCAATCAGTATTGAATTTTGAATGAGTACGGCGTTCCCTTGGCTCCCAGTTGAAATTATCTTGCAGTCCATCTCACAGGCTGCTCAAGTCGATTTTCTTGGGTTCAGCAGGCTGGGAAGGAATTTGCGCTGCTGCCTGTGGCTCTTCAAGCTGCTGGGGCGATTCTTCCTCAACCTGCGGTACAAGCTGGCCGCTTTCTGTTTCATCAATCACACGGCTGTCGGATTCATACGCGACCTGCATATCAACGCTCATAATGCCCCATTTGGAAATCAGCTGCCGAAGCATTGTTTTTTTTGCCATACTGTCAAAATCTTTGTACCAAAAAGAACTGTATTTCCACATCTCGCCCTGTGGGATATTCCCGGCAATCAGATTCTCGTAAGCCTTGCGGCTGAATGCTGCGCTATATCGGTCAGCGTGGTTCATCATTTTTTCTTTCGACCAGTACAGCACCTTGCGGAATCCGTTCAAATATTCAAAGCTTGCCATGTATCCGATAACAGGCAGGCGCTCCCACTCGTCATCATCTTCAAGGAACTGGAAGCGGGGATCGCCGGTCATCGGGTCGCGGCCTTTGTACTCACCCTGCTTTACGATCTCAACATTGATGCTCTTGTATTGACCGCTGCGTAATGCCAGCTGAACGTAACCCTTATATCCAAGCACGAACTGCGCATCCTGTATGCCTTTTTTCTTGTTGTTGAAAGGAACCAGATAATACTGTCCAAGCTGCGGGGACGGGGAAAGGTTAAGGCTTTCGCCCAGCAACGCGCCGGAAATAACGGTATTCCGGTCGCAGTTTTGCAATTCCTGATTAACCGATACCGCGCTCACAATGCTTGCCGTAAACCGTGCACATCGAGCCGGGTCGTGCAGGGCGTTAGCAATCAGTTTTTGCATGGACGGTGTATTTACCGCCACGGAAAAAGGCATTTTCTGCTGTACCATTTGATTAGATGTCGTCATAGCTCATACCCTCCTGCATAATGAACTGTTTCAGTTTCTTCAACTGTTCGATGGTGCCGCGAACGGCAAACTTTACTTCATAGACGGCAGGCTGTGTTTCCTCCGGCTCCTGCACGGCTGCTGGCTGTTCTTCCTCAGGTGCAGATACCTCTTCAACAGGCGGCGCGGCGTCCTGCTGCGCTTCTTCAATGGCCTGCTGCACCTTTTCTTCTGCCGCCTGCTGCTGTTCCAGTGCAGCGCGGCGCTCGGCCTCTTGCTGCTTTTGCAGTTCGATTTGCTCATGCCGAGCGCGAACCGTACTTAATGCAAGCGCAACATTCAGCGATTTCTTATATTCAACCAGCAACTCGGCGGCGTCCTCATGGCGGGAAAGCTCCTGCACCTCTTCGGCGATTTTAAGAACCGTCGATGCAAGCGCGGCCTTTGTGCCGTTCACGCTGGTAGAAAGCCCGATTTTAAGGTTCATCTGCTCAAAACGCAGCCAGGGCAGATTATTTGCTTTGCAAAGCTCGTCAAAGTAGCTCTGTACGGCCTTGACCTTATCGGCCTTCAAGCCTGCTTCTACCTCATCAATGCGGCGCTTAAGCTCGGCATCTGCCTTCTTGTACGGGTCGGAGATGCAGTCCTTATAAACCGCTTCAAACCGGTTGTACGGCTCCATGATGGCTTCTTTAACGCGCTTTCGATCTTCTTCCATCGATGCAAACTCTTTGCCCAGTTCCGTGCGGATTTTCTTTACATCTCCGCGCGTTTCTTCCGTGCAAACAAGTTGCATCGCGTTCTTCGTGCGGGTCTCTATATCGGCTTTCACAAGCTGAAGATGCTCTTCGATAATGGGCAACTGTTTCAGCGTGATTATCGGCATTTTCGTTTCCATTTGTCAAACCTCCATGTATTCGAATCTGCGCATGCTCTGGCTCATCCCTGTTTCAGCGGAAAGCGTAAGGTCTCGCATCTGCTGATATTTGATGAAGTCTGGCGTAGAGAGGTCATGTATAATCTGTTGCATGGCCTGAAAGTGTTTCTGGTATTTATCAGGGGCGTTGTCCTCAAATGCGGTTCTCATTCTCTCGCAAGTCATCTTTATCCCTCTGCTGCAACCGCAATCGGGATGCCGAGCGCGGTCAAAACTGTTTTCACGTCCAAATCATCGTAGCGGTAAATCGCGCCGTCGATGTCTACAATCTCGTCGCCCTCGTAGTACGGTACGCCGTCAGCGTCCGTTCCAATCGGTTCATCATCATAGGGCGGAAAGGGGTTGTCTTGATGGCCCCAAAAGCTAGTCATTTGTCGGCCTCCTGATTTTCTTCCTCATCAGAAAAATGCAGCTCCATCAAGTCGGCAATCGCAAGGTACTCTTTGGCGTATTTGCTGTCGCCGTGAGTTTTCTTGACGATCTCACGGAACTTCGCCAAATCACCATAAAAGCAACCACACTGTACGCGGAGAATTTTATCCTTGCATCGGAAAAATGTGGTCGCGCGGAAACATCGACCAAAGCCTGTAACGACGGAAAAGTCTGCATCGCCGGAGACCCAGGCATTGCCGGAGACCCGCGCATTGTCGGAAACCAGCGCATCGCCGGAGACCCGCGCATCGCCGGAGACCCAGGCATTGCCGGAGACCCGCGCATTGCCGGAGACCCGCGCATTGCCGGAGACCCGCGCATTGCCGGAGACCCGCGCATTGCCGGAGACCC